>ENA-OBIO01000005-OBIO01000005.1-metagenomes-genome-assembly--contig:-NODE-5-length-143481-cov-22.8709_pt1 | contig 143481 bp, 145 predicted proteins | sample MGYA00153383_OBIO01 | MGnify analysis MGYA00153383 | reverse complement strand
TCAGGGCATTTCATCGGCTAATCCTCATGACTCATACCTTAATTATGCAACGCCAATTGATTCAGCTTGGCTTCGGAGCAGTAATAATAGATTTGGACTAACAGTTCAGAAATATATTTGGCAGTCAGTCTCCCCTCCAGTTGAGGAGTTTGACATGAGGAATTCACGAATTAAAAGTAGAAATGAAGCATTCAGAGATTTTGCGATCTCAGTTGGCTGGCGAATTCCTAAAGATGAAAGATGGCTTCAATATAATGAACTCAATTTTTCTAATCCTAATGTAGTTTCTCCAAAAGGTTATCTTCCTATTAGCTGGGGTGACATGGACCGAAAAGAATGGGATATCGAAAATATTTTTGAAAGATTAAAGAACTGTGACATTAAATAAATTCGCACTGAAGATCGTAAAGGTTTGCGATCAAGCAACTCTGTTTAACGCCCAACCGATCGCCCATCAACTGTTCACGCAACTCGGCGCGGGAAATTGAGAAGCTAGAATTGGGAATTGAGAATTTTAGATTTTGGATTGGGGAGGCGGAAGGCGTATAATAGGGCAGTCTTGAGGATTAGAAAATTGAATGAATGACGCGATCGAGGACCTTTGGCATCTAGGCAGTTATTCCTCTTCCTACGCATCCCTGGTTGATCATTGGGATCGTCATGGGCTAGAAGTCGGTGCCGAAGATCTGGACCAATATCTGAAAAAAGCGCTAGGCTTTAAGCAGAATCTTCGTCGGGCGCAACGTTCTCGGCCAGAGGGGATGACAGAAGGTGTCATTCGGTACACCAAAAATGGGCGGTACATTGATATTGCACCAGACGGTCGAATTATTTCTTTCGGGAGTGAGTAAACCTATGACTAGTATTCGCCAAAAGACCACTTGGGGCACGATCGAGATTAATGGAATTGTCGGGATTGAAAGAGTCGTTGCAGAATTTCAAATCGAGTGCCCTGAAATCCCAAACCGTTACTTTCGGGTGAAAATTACTGAAAACAAAAACGATCGATACATCGGACGCTGCAATATCAGTATCTGCAATCGCGATGGATTTCCAGAATGGATTTCAGGTCTAGGGAACAGCATTGATGAAGCCCTAGAGGATACGTTACGGCAATTTATGAGATCACTTCAACAAGGCAAAGGCGATCGGTCAATTCTTGAAGAAAATGACTTTGAGTGGTCTGCGTGCGAAGATTTTTAGCTTACCTTAACCGAAACGATCTCTTCCTCCGCGCCTAACCCCCCCAACCGCTCACTCTTCATCGCCCAAGTTCTCTCTCAAGAACCCGCTCGTATTATCCGCTCCACTCGCTACGTTGAATTTTACGGACGATCGCAAACCTTCACCATCAAATAATTTTACGATCGCCCATCAACTGTTTACGCAACTCGGCGCGCTGAAGGAAATTGAGAAGTTAGAAGGGAGATGGAGGACGGAGGACGGAAAAGAGAGGGCGGAGGAACGGTAGGCGATCGTTGGTCTGCGATCGGTACGATATAATGACCCGTAACCTTTTTAAATCAAGGTAATATCATGTCAACGATTAAACAACGACTCCTAGACGCGATCGATCGATCGCCCATTTCAGAACTAGAAAATACCCTGATCTTTCTAGAAAATCGGTTGATCTTAAATCAGTCAGACAAGGACTATCCAGCAAAAGCCGTCAACATCTTGAAACAGCTTGCACAACTTAATGCCTGCGCGAACATCGAAGATCCGATCGCATGGCAAACCGACTTGAGAACTGATCGACCTTTACCGGGAAGAGACGACTAATGCTCCTGGATAGTAACCTGATCATCTACGCCTCAAAGCCGGGATACGACGACCTCCGTAACTGGATGAGCCATCAACCCATCTGCGTCTCCGCACTCAGCCAACTTGAAGTCCTCGGTTATCATCGCTTGACTCAAGAAGACCGCAGGTTCTTTGTCGATTTTTTCTCAGCCTTACCCGTTTTGCCAATTACCTCTGAAGTCATTGATCAAGCAATCGCCCTTCGACAACAACGCAGGATGAGCTTAGGTAATGCCACGATCGCCGCCACCGCACTCGTCAACAATCTCCCGATCGCGACGCACAATGGTTCAGATTTTCGATGGATTCCCAATTTAGTCGTCATTGATCCGATTAACAAAATGTAGAATTTAAATAACGATCGCCCATCAACTTGGCCCGTAACCCTTTTAAATCGAGGTGCTGTTATGTCAACGATTAAACAACGACTCCTAGACGCGATCGATCGCCCAAGTCCTCCCTCAAGAACCCGATCGGATTATCTGTTCGACTCGCTTCGAGCATAAACAGCAGTGTTAGACTAGAGTTACCGTTTGGGATTTCCTTATGACGCAAATACAAAACCAAACCGATCACCAGTGGCAAGTGACCCTACCCCTATCAGTCTCCGATTTGATCGCCATGATTGAACAATTGCCTGCCTCCGCTAAATACCAGCTTCGGGACTTTCCCGATGACGAACTAGAGGAAGACTCTCCAGAGGACTTGGCTGCAATCCAGAACGTCTATGCTGAGTACGAATCAGGTAACTATGTCACCTTGGATGAGTACCTGACAAAACGTGGGATCACCCTGTGACATATTCAGTCATTGTTGTGAACACAGTTGAGAAACAATTAGATGAATTGCCAGAAAAAATGAAGTTGCGGGCACTCGAAACGGATCGCCGAACTTGCCGGAACCCCACGCCCCAGCGGCGTCAAAAAGCTTAAATGCGAGAAGGATGAATATCGGTTAAGAATCGGAGATTATCGATTACGCTACAAAATTAAGGACAAAGAACTATTGATTTTGGTCATCCAATTTAAGCATCGAAGAGAAGTCTATCGAGACTTAAAATAACCGAATCTACCCGTTGGCTTTGCCTCTCGACAGAGAATCGCCCATCAATTGTTCACTCAACTCGGCACAGCGAAGGACATTGAGACGTTAGAATTGAGAACTGAGAATGAGGGATTGATAATCTAGGGGCGATCGTTCACCTAGGAATCTCTTAATGAGGAACTAATCCCCGAAGTCCTAAGTTCGCTCTAAATTAGCAAGCCAAATAGAAATTCGGGGATTCGTTTAAAACGCTAAACCAGTGCCTTTCGATCGACATCCCACTGCATAAGCCGACTCAGCATTGAAGCTGGACGCTCATGGTAAGACCAAGCGAACCCATGACGGAAGGCCGCTTCCTGGCAAGCTTGTAGTTCTTCAAATCCAATAATATCCATCGTCAGCAGGTTTTCGTATTCTTGCGTCAGCCGCACATTGTGCAACCCCGCATTGTCCGTACAGATTGCAATATCGACCCCCGCATCAAACGCCCGATCGAACACTACCTTCAATTCTGAAATATCTTTCAATGTTCCAGTTTTAGGATAGGTTGATGGGCAGACTTCCAGGCATTGGCCATTGGCGGCAACCTCCTTCAGTAGTTCAGGATAGAGCAATGGAATCTGAATCCCGTGACCGATTCGCATCAGATAGGGCAGCAATTCGGGATAGCAGCCATTGACGGTCTCATATAAATGTCCCGTCGTTTTGACCCCCCGATTGCGGGCGTACTTGTATAGCTTTATAAACTCCGGCATCCGCTCGCCATACAACCTATCGCTCCCAGCAATATCAATCCCACAGACAAAGTGCGGATGATCAATGGCCAAATCGACAATGGCCTTATTAACTTCAAACGACAGCTTCGTATGCATACAGACAATTTGGCTCGTGACGATCGGGTATTCCACCCGCCGACTAGCCTGTCCGATGATATTCACCACGTCCGTCATCTGTTCAATGCGTTCAGACTGAGTTCGCGTCTCATCCGTTCGCAAATACGGCGTCGATCGCAATTCCAAGTACGCCAGATTTTCAAAGACGTACGCGCCTCGTAAAAGACGATAGATAAAGTACGGTAGACTCTCCGGAGTTTGCACTTTCTCTACTAAACTATGCAACTCCAAATATTCTTCCAACGTGTTACGCGGACGCGTGTAAAACGCCTCAAATCCCGCATAATTTTCAAAATCAGCCGTCAACTTAGATTCGCTGCGTTCTAGGTAGCGCCACAAGATTCTAGGCACTACGCTCCCACCTAAATGACGGTGAAGTTCGGCATACAGAGCCACAAGGCACCTCTCAAAGGACTAAATTTGGCCTAGCCGTATCGCACTTTCCCTCGGACTGACGGACAGATGCCATTCGCCGCACATCTGCCAGGGATTCGATCGGCTAGAACCGTTCACTAGACGAAAATAAAAGAATGTCTAATGTCGATCGCGATTACTTTAGCAATCGATCGACTCTATCCCTTGGTTCACTATTGTAATCAATTTAACGACAGTTGACTGTGAGCCAGATGATTGAAGAAGTAGGTAGCGCTAATTAAACTTAAGATGGTTTCAAGCTCAGCAAGGGTTTCAGGTCATTATGTTTTACATTTAATTTGCCTCACCTACTGACCCCTCAAATTCCCATTACTTTGATAAGCTGAAAGCTTAAGAATTTTGAAAAATAGTTTTTATGCGGATTCACGACTTAGCCTAGAAATATAGCCGTTATTGCACCGATAATCGGGCAGCAGTGAGTTTTATGCCGACAAAATCTCAAACTCAAGTCACACCCGAAGTAGTCCTAGAGGCAAGTCCAAGTGTCGCTCATCCTCCAGCCCCTAAATCCGCCGAGAATATTTTAGAAATTGGCAGACGGCACTATATTCCCGCTGAAACGTTGTCCATTCCGAGTTGGGCCTCTGCCCCGAGTGAAGGGATGCAGCAGACCTTGACCGTTAAAGATGATGATTTATTTCTAATCACTGACACGCTAGGCAACATTTCCGGCTGCCTTGATGATGGCGTGGTCACCAGTATGGGGCTGTTTTGCCGGGATTCGCGCTTCCTCAGTCGGCTAGAGCTACAGATTAATCAGTGCTTTCCGATTTTGCTCAGTAGCAATGCCTACAAAGGGTTTTCGCTGTCGGTCCTCTGCGCTAATCCTCGCCTGGATAATATTCCTGCCGAGACGATCGGCATCCACCGGGAACAGGTGCTCAATGGCGGGTTGTTTGAAGAAATCACCCTGACCAATTACGGCACTCAGTCCGTGAAATTTGACCTGAGTCTAAGCTTTGATGCGGATTTCATGGATTTGTTCGAGATTCGGGGCTTCGATCGAAACGATCACGGCAAACTCCTGCGCCGAGTCGAGCCTTCGACGACGAATCCAGGTGAGTATCAACTCCACCAAGACACCAGCGAATTCACCATGGCCTACCAAGGCATGGACGGCAACGTCATGGAGTCTCACATCCAGTTCCTAAATCGTCCTCCAACCGGATTTAAAGGCTATACGGCACTCTGGACCCTTGAGATAGAGTCTCACCAGACTGAACGCATTAGCTATCGACTGAACCCACTGATGAACAGTCAGCCGGTCTCCCGAGTTCCGGTCCCTATGACGCTCAGTCAAGCCCGCGCTGCGGAGATGGTTGAGGAGCAGGAATGGCGCGGGTCGATGACGCAGATTCGGACGGATAATAAGGCGATCAATCAAGTGATCGATCGCGCGGAACAGGACATTTATCTCCTGCGTCAGACCTTTGAAGACCGCAAGATCTTATCCGCCGGGATTCCTTGGTTCTGTACTCTATTTGGCCGAGATTCCATTATTGCGGCCTCTCAGACCTTGATGATTAATCCGACGATCGCCCGCAATACCTTGACGGTGTTAGCCCATTATCAAGGGAAAATAGACGACGACTGGCGCGAAGAAGAACCGGGGAAAATCCTTCATGAAATCCGATTGGGCGAGATGGCCCGTTGCCAGTTGATCCCCCATACGCCGTACTACGGAACCATTGACGCTACTCCGCTGTGGCTGATGCTATATGCCGAGCATTACGCTTGGACCGCCGATCGAGAAACCTTGGAAGCACTTTGGGAAAATGCCCTAGCCGCCATGGCTTGGATCGATCGAAGCTCCGTTGAAACTGGGTACCTAAGCTACAGTAAAAAATCCAAGCGCGGACTCGCGAACCAAGGTTGGAAAGATTCCGGCGATTGCATTGTCGATCGTCATGGCAAGATGGCCACGGGTCCCATCACCTTGTGCGAAGTCCAGGGCTATACCTATGCTGCGAAGATGCGGATGAGTGAAATCGCGTATCTCCGAAAACGGCCTGATCTGGGCGATCGATGGCTCCAAGAGGCAGCAGATCTCAAGGTCCGGTTCAATCAAGATTTTTGGATGCCTGAGGAGGGATTCATTGCGCTGGCGCTAGACGGCGATGGCAAACAAGTCGATAGTATTACGTCTAATCCAGGGCACTGTCTCAACCTCGGGATTTTGGACGCCGATAAAGCTCAAAGCGTGGCCGATCGGCTTCAGGCTCCGGATATGTTCAATGGCTGGGGTATCCGAACCTTGAGCAGCCTATCCCCGGCCTACAATCCCATGGGATATCACCTAGGGTCGGTGTGGCCCCATGACAATGGCATGATTGCGCTGGGGCTACGGTCGCAGGGACATGTGGACCACGCCTTGGAACTGGGGCAGGCGTTGCTAGATATGACCATGCGCCAGCCTTACCAGCGGCCTCCGGAGTTAATCTGCGGCTATGAGCGTCAGGCCAATGCCGAACCCGTCCGCTATCCGGTCGCCTGTTCTCCTCAGGCTTGGGCAACGGGAACAATATTTCAGTTGATGCAGATGATGACTAATCTGGTCCCGGATGCGCCAGGACATTGTTTACGCATCATTGACCCTGCGTTACCGATGGATATTCAGCATTTGACTGTGACGAATTTACATGTGGGTTCGACGGTGTTGGATCTGGAGTTTATTCGCCAGGGCAGTTCTTCTCGCGAACGCAGTGGAACAACCACATCCTGTCGGGTGCTCCGGAAGCGGGGGAATTTGCGGGTGGTGATCGAGGCGTAAGGGTTCTGTGGGGTTGAGTTATGATGTAGCAATCTTAATCTAAACATTTAGTCGTTGCTATGATGCTGCTTAACCCTGCCGATCGCATTATTGTCCCGCTAGATGTTCCGACAGAGGCAGCGGCGATCGCACTGATTAATAGATTGCCGGAGGTCCGGTTTTGGAAGGTGGGGTTGGAGCTATTTGTGGCGACTGGGCCAAATGTGTTGCAAATATTAAAACAGCGCAACAAAAAAATTTTCCTAGATTTAAAATTCCACGACATTCCGAATACCGTGGCCGGAGCTTGTGCATCAGCGGCTCGCTACGGGGTGGACTTATTGACGGTTCATGCAGTGAATGGCGGTGTGGGACTGCAACGGGCGCAAGCGGCGGCAGCGATCGCAGCGAATCAAGCGGGCGTCGAACCGCCTCAAATCATTGCGGTTACGTTGTTGACTAGCATCAGCCCTAAAATGCTGAATCACGAGCTGCAAGTGCCTATTGACGTCAATTCTTATACGCGGTCGATGGCTGAACTGGCGCAAAAAAGTGGCTTAGCGGGTGCGGTGTGTTCGCCGCAGGAGGCGCAGGCGTTGCGATCGGCCTGTGGTCCGGAGTTTGTTCTCGTGTGCCCCGGCGTTCGTCCGGATGGCAGCGAACATGGCGATCAGCAGCGAGTCATGACGCCAAAGGAGGCGATGGCAGCGGGGGCGACTTATCTGGTGATTGGGCGACCGATTACGGGGGCAGCAGACCCCAGTGCGATGTTCCACCGGATTGTGGCTGAAATGTCATGAAGCGAGATGTTATTAAAGCGATGGGAAGAGCGATCCCGATTATTCTGACGATCGTCCTTCCGATCGCTCCAGCGTTCGCCCGATCAATCTGCCCGGGAGAGATCGGGTCGGTGGCACCGCTGCTAGTGCGAGACTTACCGAGCTATGCGAATCGAGCCATCATTCGAGGCAGGTCTCGACAGGAAATGGCGGAACTCACTCATGTAGTGGTAGCGAGTCAGCCGGAGTTGGAGCCGATGCAGGTTCCCAGCCTTAAGCGGGATCCGAATCTCCATCAAGTCTTTCTGACTACGCTAGAACGACAGGCCAGCGCCCAAGAAATCTATGAGTTTCAACAGTACCATTGGATTTTTCTGGTGAAAACTCGGGCAGGTTGGCGGCTGGTAAAAACTTTTTCGAGGACGAGCCGATACCCGAAAGGGAACTGGATCACTGAAACACAAGACAGCAGTCAAGGTGCGATCGCCCAAGGGATTAGGACTTGGCTACGAGATTGTGCGGCGGGAAGTATTCAACTGTAGAATTGTATGAGGGGTATGAGGCTAGCGGTCTCAATCCAAGACTCTCTCAATCTAAACCACTCTCATCCCAAAATATGTCTATTCTGAAGTCTCTCATTGGAACGGCCCTTATTCTTTTCGGTCTTTACACCGTCGGACAAGACATTATTTTTACCACTCAATCCAGTTACTACGGCTGGCAGAAGATTCCGGCTGCTGGGTCTGTTATCTTTTCGCTATCCGGTCTTTGGGTGATTCTGAATGCGGCCAGCCGAGACAAGTTTCTAGGCTGGATTCTGCTTGCTGTAGGGGTTGCCTGTATTTTCATGAGCAGTGGGGTGATTCTCCGTCCAGTGAGCCTGTGGACGTTTTTCGTTTCCTTTGGGTGCCTTTTTGGGGGACTGAAGTTACTCAATCCTCGTCGAGTGTTTTAGGCTTTATCTGACCTTGTAGGCCGTGTTTTTGGTTAAGGAAATTCTTATGGCATTGAACGATCGACAGCTTAAGATTCTAAAAGTGATTGATGAAGGCAACATCACTGGGGATGACATTGTGAATGCAACGGGTTCGTCGATGCAAATGCTGAGTTACTACCTAAATACTATGGCCGATGATGGCTATCTGAAGGTGGCAAAGGTCTATGACAACGCGACGCGAGAGTTTTTGGTGGTGCGGGCGTATCTGACGGACGAGGGTAAAACGTCACTGGTGAATGCAGGGCTGTCGTCGGCAGCGATCGCCTCTTCAGGCATGGATTCTACGACGAACCCAAATCCCGCCCCGTTCGATCCGGCGACGCTAGACTATGGGCGGTTGGGGCAGTCTATTGCTCAGATTCAATCGAACATTCAATTCATTCCGGATAATCGTCGAGAACTTATCGAAGTGTATCTAGACGATCTCCAGTCTGAAGTTAATATTGTCTATCGTCGCAAACTGGTCCGAATCAAGGCATACTTCTTTGCAATTTTGAATGCGGTGTCTCCTGTGCTAAAGCAAGTGCCTGATTTAGACAAACTCCGCGCTCCCCTGAAATCGATCGCCGTCCAACTCCAGATTCCGATTCGTTTGCCTGACTAGGATATTGGCAACGGTGCTTGTTTCTCTAGATTGGAGGGAGTGATTAAGAAAGTCTACTCCTCTATTTTCCACAGTTTGATGGTGTGATCTGATCCGGCGCTAAAGATAAACCGTTCTGACACCTGAAGTGCCGTAATATCAGTTGAACCTGCGTCCCATTGATGAAACAGATCCCACGTTTTAGTATTCCAAATTTGAATCATTGAACTACTTCCTGCGGTAATCAGATATTTGCTATCACTGGTAAATGCGATCGCATTCACTGTCCCAGTTCCATAGATTGCAAAACTCTTAATCTGCTTTCCCACTGAATGAAAGATTGTAATGCAGGCCCGATCGTCCCCTACAGCAATCCATTTGTTATCGTCACTGACGCTCAAAGCTTTACAGAACTGCGATGAGAGATTCACGCTGTACAATATTGTATCAAGATGATTGACATTCAATCTAGAGCTTGAGTGCGTTGTAACAAAGTAATTGCCCAAATGATCGATCGCCCAAATTGGTATCTTGTTTTTGACCGTAGCGACTAGGCTTGCGGGATTCAGCCGAAATATTTTCATCACGCCATCTTCGCCCACTGTGGTTAATAGTTTCCCTGATACGTCAAACGAAACCCCAGTCACACTGCCCTGATGCAACGATAAACTGCGAATCAATTTACGATGCTTAAAGCTCCACATTTTCACCTGTCCATTCTGACAACCCGTCACCAAAAGATCTTGTATTGGACTTACCGCCATTGAGACGATCGCATCCTTCCCCGGCAGACAGTCCTCAATCATCCCGTTCATGCCGGACCAACATCGCACTGACCCATCCAAACTTGCACTCAAAAGCACTTTTTCATGCCACCTCAACTGCGTTACTCGATCGGTATGTCCCTTCATCTCATACTGAAAGGTAATCTTAGGACGCTCAGTTTTGCTTGCTCTAGGCGGTGTTGATTGGGGTGGTGTTGATTGGGGCGGTGTTGATTTAGGGGTCGATCGTACAGGTTCTTTTTTCGCGTTTGGTTGGTTAGCCCAACGGTAGTGACGAGCATTTCGCAAATCTGATTTTGCACCATAGTCTTGACCAAGCCGCTGTCGCAATTCTCCACGTAACTGGTAGGCTTCAGCATAGTCATCTTGGGTCGAGATCGCTATATCCAGCAGCATAATCGCCTCACTCACCTGCCCGCTTACCGCCATCGATCGGGCTTCTTGAACGAGCGCAACGGGATCTTTGAGATTGCGAGAACTTGGTGAGGATTGGGCTTTGACATTCACCTGGGACTCCGCCGAGACATTCGACGGCGTTGAACGATTAGGATATTCGATCGGCTGATACTCTTTCAAAAACGCATAGGCGAGGTTGATGCGCTTCATCTTTTCTTCCGCCTGAACCTTCTCGCCATCAGACGGAAACCGATCGGGATGCCACTCGCGCGCTAATAAATTTCGAGCCTGCTTAATCTGCTCGATCGTTGCCCCACAACTCAAGCCCAGCACAACATAGTATTGCGTTATATCCTGTTGTGTTGTAACTGCCATATCTTCTGCCAACTTATCGCTACAAGCATTGTTTCATAATATGCCCAAATATTTGCTTTAAACGACACTCTAAGCCCAATTCCTAAGCCCAACCCTTCAGCTTATAAATCACAATACCGATGTATTCTTTGATCGCTCGATTGGTATCACGAAGGTTGTCAGCATCGGGAAGAAGATTTAGGATTCGGCTCTCAAAACTCGTGAGATTGGCATCACGATCGGTCTTCCAGTAATCGGTAGGAGCGGCGATCGGATTCATTCCCAGCTTGCGAAAGATCATCATCGATCGCGGCATGTGAGTGGCAGAGGTTACGAGTAAAAACCGACCGATATTGCGTTCGGTCAGAATGGCTTTGACGTTAACCGCATTTTCATAGGTATTGAGAGCTTTAGATTCCAGAATCATAGCCGATCGTGGCACGCCCATAGTTTCCATTAGCGTTGCCATGTCTTCAGCTTCAGCGCTTCCCGGACCTTTCCATTCGACTCGTCCTCCCGTTGGAATAATTAAAGGCGCACGATTTTCTCGGTATAGTTTGGCTGTGTATAAGACCCGATCGCCTTCCTCTGAAACTTCAATCCAAGGGCGAGGGGGAAGCTGAGAATAAGTCGCCCCACCGAGAAGAACGATCGCATCGGCTTGAGAAATCTCCCCTGGTAAATACTGCTTCTCCAACGATCGGACAATCCAGGTGCTAAACCCGCCGCTGCTGCTGATCCATAAAATGGCGATCGCGACGCTAATGCCCAAAATCCCAAGGCGCGATCGTCGCTTTAGAATTGCACTGATCGAGACCATCAGAATCAGACAGGATAACCCGATCGGATAAATGAAGAGCGGCAGCAGTTTAGAGAGAAACAGATCCATGATGAACCGGGCGATCGAGGATTTAAATTAGAGTTTAGTGACCTTTCATCTGTCTTCTATTGGCCTTCTACCATTCCGCTATAGACCGTCGCGGTCATGGCTGCTTCGACTTCTTCGACGTCCTCGACTTCGATTTTGATCAGCCAGCCATCAACATAGGGATCGTCAGCCAGATTTTCCGGCGCATCGACCATGGCAGAATTTACCGCCACGACGGTTCCGGTGACAGGAGCCTTCAGGTCTTCGACAGCTTTGACGGATTCGATCGTCCCAAATTTTTCCCCTTGGACCACTTCATCGCCTTCTTCGGGAAGTTCCAAAAATACAATGTCGCCTAACTGGTCAATGGCAAACGCAGTGATGCCAACGGTGGCAATGTCTTCGTTCAGATTGATGTATTCGTGGGTGTCGGTATAACGAAGATTGTCCGGATATACGAAAGCCATGGCGGTTACTCAGCTAGAATTTTCTCATTGCTTAGTTTACCCTAACCGTTTGTCCGCCTTCCGTGAAAATTCTGTTAATTCTCTTGATTAAAGGGTATCGAACCTTCATTTCACCCCTGACACTGCCCGCATGTCGGTTTGTGCCGACCTGTTCCCAATATGCGCTAGAAGCGATCGACATCCATGGTCCACTAAAGGGTTCGTGGCTGGCAACGAAGCGAATCTGCCGCTGCCAGCCGTTTTTTGAAGGGGGTTACGATCCGGTGCCGCCCAAGGTTACGCCCTCAGACTAAATCCAGCGGTTAAATTTTTGAACTGGGAGAGACTTTCTCACCCCGCGCTTGTCACCGTCTAGTCAAAACCCAACGCCCTAACTGGAACATCAGCGGTATGATAAACGGTGTCTGTAAAATTATGCATACTCATGGAACGCCCCAATTTAGATAGTGGTCAACTCGCTCGCTACATCGAAGAGACCGATGGAATCAGCAAGCCTTGGCTATTGGTTCAATTGCGACTGGCCAAACTAAGCGAAGAAAAATCCAGCATGGCTCCCGCAGACTATGCGAATGCTCTGGCAGACATCCATCAGGACCTGATGAACATTGGTCAATGGTGGCTGGGGCGCGAAGATGAGGCTTTTAAGCCATGACTCGATCGAGAAAAGCAGCCTCGATCGAGCCGTTATCTGTGTTGAATTTATCTGATCCTAAATATTACTTCAACCGGGAATTGAGCTGGATTGAATTCAATCGTCGGGTTTTGCAAGAGGCTATCGATCCGAGAACACCCTTGCTCGAACGGCTAAAGTTTATATCTATTTTTAGCTCGAACCTAGACGAATTTTTTATGGTGCGCGTCGCATCCCTTCACGACCAAGCTAAAGGAGGGGGACTGAAGCTCAGTGCTGATGGCAAGACGCCACAGGAGCAACTCTCCACCGTACTGGCAGGCGTGCGCCCCATCATCACACAGCAGCATCAATACTTTGATAAAGTCCTACGGCATGAGCTAGCGCTCCATGGCATCCATTTGCTGGACTACATTGATTTGAGCCAAGAACAGCGGACTTATTTACATGAGTACTTTGAGTCACAGGTGTTTCCGGTGCTCACGCCGTTGGCTGTAGATCCAAGTCATCCTTTTCCCTATATTTCCAATTTGAGCCTGAGTCTGGTGGTCGTGATTAAAGACCCCGAAAACCAAGAAGAGCATATCGCACGGTTGAAAGTCCCCGAGATGCTGTCTCGCTTTGTGCCCCTGCCGATCGAAACTTACCCCACCCCGCCCCAGAGTCCTGAAGAACAGACATCTGAAGCTCAGAAGTCTGTTCCTGCCGTCTGGGCGGGTGTGCCCTTGGAGCAAGTCATTGCCCACAATTTGGAGAGTCTTTTTCCGGGGATGCAAATCCTGGAATACTATCCCTTCCGCATCACCCGAAATGCCGGGTTAGAGTTTGAGGAAGACGAAGCGGATGACTTAATGCTAGCGATCGAACAAGAATTGCGGAAACGTCGGGTCGGACGATCGGTAGTTCGGATGGAAGTGGAAGTGTCGATGCCTGAGTCGGTACGATCGCTGCTCATGGAAGAAATGGACATTACGCCCACAGAAGTATATGAAATTGAGGGCTTGCTGTGTCTGCGAGATCTCATGAGCTTCCTTGAGTTGCCGCTCCCTCACCTCAAGGACACCCTGTGGAAACCTGCAACTCATCCAGCATTGCGTCGCGCCCTTGAGTCAGACGTCGAGGATCCTCTCAGTGAACGAGAGGACGATTTCTTCACCGTATTGCGTCGCCAGGATGTGCTCCTCCATCATCCGTACCAGTCCTTTACCACTAGCGTTCAGCGATTTATTGAAGAAGCCGCCTACGATGTCAATGTCCTAGCGATCAAAATGACGCTGTACCGGACGTCCGGCGATTCACCTATCATCCAAGCGCTGATTACCGCCGCCGAACGGGGCAAACAAGTAGTCGCGCTGGTCGAACTGAAGGCCCGCTTTGATGAAGAAAATAATATTATTTGGGCAAAAAAGCTAGAGAGTTCGGGCGTCCATGTGGTTTACGGCTTGGCGGGCCTGAAGACCCACACCAAAATTGTCCTCGTCGTCCGCCGAGAAGGCACTCAGATGAAGCGCTACGTCCATGTGGGCACAGGGAACTACAATCCCAAGACCGCCCGTTCATACACGGATATTGGACTCTTGAGTTCACGGGAATCTCTGGGCGCGGACATTACAGAATTATTTAATTACATCACGGGATATTCCAGGCAGACCCAGTACCGCAAGCTTCTGGTGGCTCCGGTGAATTTGCGCGGTCGGATGCTTGCCCTCATCCAGCGCGAAGCTGACCACCAGCGATCGGGCCGTTCCTGTCGCATTGTGGCCAAAATGAATGCGCTAGTGGATCCTCAGATTATTCAAGCACTCTACGAAGCTTCGATCGCGGGCGTCAAAATTGACCTGATCATTCGAGGGGTGTGCTGCCTGCGACCCGGCGTAAGCGGTGTGAGTGAAAATATTCGGGTCATGAGTGTGATTGGGCGATTTTTAGAACATTCCCGAATCTTCTATTTTCATAACAATGGCGACGAGGAGATTTTTATTGGGAGCGCAGACTGGATGACGCGCAACCTAGATCGGCGGGTTGAGGCCGTCGTTCCTGTTGAGGCACCCGAACTTGTAAGAGACCTGCAAGAAATCTTAGGAATCCTGCTTTCAGACGATCGGCAAGGATGGGATTTGCAGTCCGATGGTCACTACCAGCAGCGTTCTTCCCAATATCCAGGCGACTCACAATCCGCACAATCCGTCCTAATGCTCCAAGCCCGTCCGTAAAAAATCTACATCTAGTGTTGACAAATTCTAGAAAACGCTATATCTAGTTTGTATATCCCTGTTTTAGTTTGCGGTGACTTGCGATACGAGAAGTAAATTGCTTTGCCATCTTCTCGGGACTTGCTAAGAGGAAATACTATATCCTCGGAAAAAGCAACCGTAGAGCAATTGAAATTATTGTAACTTTTGTGCGGGGGTGTTTAACCTAGCCCTGAAGTTGAATGCAAATTTCTCCAATCAATTCCCGTAAACCTCCTGAAGTAGTGGTGTGACTTGCGTTATGGCAACTAAATCCTCTAAGAAGAAAATGAGTGAACCGATGCCAGCCGATTTGGCTCCGGAAGCGGTTGACCTCGATGCAGATGATGTAGAAGTGCTGAGTGATGATGAACTGACGCCCGAAGCCCTAGCGCGATCGGTCCCGAAAAGTGCGGGTGATTATTTAGGATTGTCCGATGACTCGGTAGGCATGTTTCTGCGAGAGATGGCCCGCTATCCGCTTTTGAACCAAGCAGAAGAAATTGAATTGGCGCGGGAAATTGCGAAAGGCGGTCCGGTGGGCGAAAAGGCGAAGCGTAAGCTCGTGCGAGCAAATCTCCGGCTGGTGGTCTCTATTGCTAAAAAGTATCTCAATCGCGGGGTGCCGTTCTTGGATTTGATCCAGGAAGGATCAATGGGCTTGATGCGAGCAGCCGAAAAATTTGACTACGCGCGCGGCTATAAGTTTTCGACCTATGCTTACTGGTGGATTCGTCAGGGGATTACTCGGGCGATCGCGTCCCAGTCTCGAACGGTTCGTTTGCCCGTTCACATGGTAGAAAAGCTCAACCAAGTCCGGAAGGTCCGTCAGACGCTATCTCAGGAGTTTGGTCGTCGTCCCACCAAGTCTGAACTAGCCGCAGCGCTGGATATGGATGAGGACAAACTGGATCAAGTGTTGGACGTGAGCCAGCGAACGTTGTCGCTCCATGCCTGGGTAGGCAAGGATGAGGACACGGAACTGATGCAGCTCATCGAGGATTCAGATAATATTCCGCCTAATGAACAGCTCGATCGCAAGCTCTTGAGCGATCGCCTGAACTCAGTCTTGGATCATCTCAGTGAGCGCGAACGGGAAATTATCCGGTTGCGCTATGGCTTAGAAGACGGCCAGCACTACACGCTGACAGAGATTGGGAAGATTTACGACCTCTCCCGCGAACGGGTGCGTCAAATCCAAGCCAAGGCCATGCGGAAGCTACGCCATCCCCGTCGTCAAGCGTTGCTGAAGGATTGGGTTTAAGCAGTACTTGATTTAATCCGTCACAGTCTTGACACGTCCATCGCGATCGGCAAAACCTTTAGTATTTTGAATGCGGATTTCCTACTATCTCAGTAAGGAGTCCGCGTTTTTTGGTTTTAATATGAAGAGCTCAGTAATTTTTCGATGTACAAGATGTGTTTCTTCCCAGAACAATAGAAAAGTATGTGAAGAATAGAGTGCAACCAGTTGGGTTCTGCGTGAATGTCCGTAGGACGATAGCTCCCTTCTATCTCTATGCCTAGTCCTTCGGGTGGAAGACCAACCGAGGATGTCCGAATAAGATGTAGTCTACGACTGGGTCCACCGAGAGTGTCAATGGTGTCTTGCGAACGTCCTGTGTTAAGAGTTTTAGTCGCTGACGATCATGAGCTGACTCGCTTTTCGCTGAAGATGGCGTTGCGGAGTCATTCAGGTATCGAACTGGTGGCCATCGCGACCAACGGGTTAGAAGCCGTCGAGTATGCACGAGTCTTCTGTCCCGATGTTGTCATCCTTGACCTTCAAATGCCGGTTATGGATGGGCTACTAGCAGCGGGGAAAATAAAGTCAATGTGCCCTGGTATCCAAATTTTGGCCTACTCATCCCTAGAGGATTCTCGGGTAGAACAGTTGCTGCGTGATTCAGTAATAGATAGCGTTTGCCGCAAAGATACCGCGACCTCTGAGATTATTAGCCGAGTCAAGCTGCTCGGAAAACCGTTTTTAGTTGAGTATCCCGTGTTCTAATGCAAATCCCACTTCCTAAAAAACTAGGAAATGGGATTTGACCTTTATTAAAAATCAACTAGGGATTGATTAATTCTCACTGTCGTTCATGGATATTTAATCAATGAGCGGCTAATTAATGGGTAAGATGGTGAGCTGATAATTCGATCGGCCTTGATTTTTGCTACCGACATACACGCGATAGGTCCCTTTCTTCCAGCGCCCTGGCAGTTCAGCTTCACCGCCTGAGAACTCATCAGCCTGTACGCAGAATCGTTTGCCTTGGCTGTTAAGCACTAGAAGCGTCGTATTGCTGTTGCCCTTGACGCGAAATTTCCGATCGCTATCTTCGGTTATTTCGATCGTATGATTTGGAACTTCAGCAACAAATCCGCCGCAGCTTGCATCGCGACTGGTTCCGCCGGATGTTCCGTCTACTGTGACGGCGGGGGTTGCGTTCGTAATCACAATGGAGGCAGCCGCCTGAACGGGCACGGTTGCCCCGACGCTAGACAGCATCAAGGCAATCGCTGGGACGATCGTTTTAGTAATGGACGGGAGTGTCAACCGGGATTTCATGGAACTTACCCCCTCTGGGCAAAGTCTACTGAGTCAAATTTTCGAATAAAGGAGGTGGTCTCCTGTATTCCTTACTTTTACTATCACCTGACCCTATTCAGTTTATTCAATCTCGTAGACCTGTTCCTCAAGTGGCACTTCCTAGGGCAGATGCAGATTTAGAAATACTTTTTCAGTAGCAGATCTAAGCTTTTGCGCGTTTCGGTTGGGACTTTATCCTTCGGCGTCAGAATTGCAAATTTAAGAGCAGAGTGCGCCTCAGATTCAAAGGGATCCGCACTCAATCGGCGAACAGCTTCTAGGATAACGGCCTGAGCATTGGTTGCATTTTTGTGCAGGTTGGCAACCACCATCTCTACGGTGACGCTATCATGATCCGAATGCCAGCAGTCATAGTCCGTAACCAAGGCCAAGGTCGCGTAAGCCATTTCAGCTTCGCGGGCAAGTTTGGCTTCCTGAAGATTCGTCATGCCAATGATGGTTGCGCCCCAACTGCGGTAAAGGTTAGATTCGGCTTTGGTCGAGAAGGCGGGTCCCTCCATACAGACGTAGGTGCCGCCTTGATGGATGTCAATGCCGCTGAGATTTTGGCTTTTGGCAGCGTCTCCGAGAAGCTGGGCTAGTTTGGGGCAGACCGGGTCGCCAAAGGTGATATGCGCCACGATGCCGTTACCAAAGAAGGTCGAGATGCGGTTCCGGGTCCGATCGATGAATTGATCAGGAATCACCATGTCCAAGGGCTTCGCTTCGGCTTTCAGCGACCCAACGGCTGAGGCGGAAAGAATATACTCGACGCCCAAGCTCTTCATCGCGTAGATATTGGCGCGAAACGGCAACTCAGTCGGAAGAAGGGTGTGATTACGGTTGTGGCGGGCCAGGAAAGCGACCCGAGTCCCCTCTAAGGTTCCGGTGATGATGGCATCCGACGGTGCGCCAAAGGGCGTATCTACAGTGATTTCTTCAATATCTTTAAGCGCCTCCATCTTGTAGAGACCGCTGCCACCGATAATGCCAATTTTAATAGCCTGCGCCATGGGAGTTGTGTTTGGATGAAAGATCAACTCCATAGGGTACAGGGGAGAGGAGCCTTTAAGCAACCGAACTTGACTTGAGTAACCAAACCCCACTGTGGGTCATTCCTGAATCATCCGGTTGGATCAACAGGAAATGCAGTCCTTGGGTAGTAATTTGGCGCTGTTGAAACGTTTCGCCCGATCGTTGAACCTCCGGGTCCTCAAACGTGGCCAAAACGTAGCGCGATCGATCGGTTGTCTGCAAAATCAAGCCACTAGGCGCGCCGGGACTTGACTGATACGTCAGCGCTTGAGGGGATACGGACTGAATCCACCGCGCGATCGTCAGCGCTTTGCGTCCTCCCGTGATAATGACTCCAGGAATAAAAAGGTCCGACGCCAGTCCTAATTCCAACGGATTAGCGTCCTGGGGCAGCGATTGAATCGGCGTCAAACGGCCACTGAAACTGTCCCACAGCTCTCCCGCTGGTAGACTTGCAAACTGCCATCGATCGCCCCAAAGGTCTTCTGGCATCGGTACAGGAGGCTTAAACTCGGGGAGCCTATTGGAGTCGGGAAGAACAAAGTCAGCGGAATGCGACATAATTATGACTGCATTATGAATGCGATAAGTGTGAATGCAACGGAATAAAGTCGAACAGGTTAACCGAAGAAATTAAGAATAAGTGCGGCCAAAAAGGTGATCAACGCCGCCATGCTGAAGAGATACAGAATCGCACGGGGCTTAAAAATAGTCAGCAGTAACCCAAATGCTTTGAGATCGATCATCGGGCCGAAGACCAAAAATGACACCAGCGAACCCGTTGTAAACGTCGAGGCAAAAGACAATGCAAAAAACGAATCCACCGTCGAGCAAATCGAAACGATCGTCGCCAACAGCATCATGGCAATAATCGACGTCACCGGATCTTGGCCCAAGCTCAAAATGACATCTCGGGGCACAAACGACTGAATCAGCGCTGCAATTAAGCTGCCCAAAATCAATACTCCTGAAAGTTCCCGAAGTTCTTGGACCATGCCGTCCACCAGCAGCTTTATTTTGAGGGCGATCGGCTGCTTGACAAGATCCATCATGACTGCCTGCATCGCCCCCGCATCATCCGTCGGTAAGACCTGCGCCGATTGTCCTAGAAAATAAGTCCCGGACTTGAGTAATGGGCTGGTTTCAAGAATGCTGACATTCGGTTTAGCTTGAGGCGATCGGGCATTGCGGGCCTTGATGATCACAGCTAGCGAAGGGCGCAAAAAGGGCGTCAAGTCGTCCTGAAGACTAAAAATCCACCCTATCAATGTCGCAATCACCAATGACAGGCCAATGCGCAAAAATACAATTTCGGGCTGGTCGCGAAAGGCGGTCCAAGTCGCCCAAAAAACAATAGGATTGATCGTTGGGGCGGCGAGCAAGAATCCGATCGCCACAGACGGCGAAGCGCCTTGGGTCAGCAGTCGTCTGGCCACTGGAACATTTCCACATTCACAGACTGGAAACAGGAATCCGGCCAAGCTGCCAAACAAGGATCCGAGCAATGGATTTTTTGGGATCCACCTCAACAACTGACGTTCGCTAATAAAGAACGTCAGGATTCCTGAAAAAAATACGCCCAATAGCAGAAACGGAATAGCTTCCACAATTAGGCTCAAAAAAAGAGTAAATGCGCTATTAAATTGCTCCATTCTCCCTTCTTAGTTCCACATTCTAAATAATGTTGCTGAGATCTGAGCCAAATATTTCGGGTCTATGAAAGGAACATCTTTAATAGCTCATCTCGCTAGTAACGGTATCACTTCAGTCGTCCTCAAACAACCCCGGCTATGTAAACCCAATCGTGAGAAGCCGAATAGTATGCTGAATCGCTACTCAGCTTCTCCGACGACCGATCGCCGGACGAGGATTTCGAGCATCACTTTCATATCGACCTGAATATCTTCGAGTTTGGAAAGACGGGTTGCATGTTCTAAGTGATTTTGCTCTAGGCGTTCAACATGCTGATGGCTTCTGGCTTCGGTGCGTTCACCTATGCGCTCAACAAAGGTCACAATGCGATCGAGCGTGAGACTGTGACGTTATTCTAGCCGTTGCGCTTGTTCCGCTAGGATTTGTTCGGGAGTGCGATCGTTCGTAGCGGTAACTCGTAATGCTAATGATTCTGATCGTGGGCGATCGTCTCTCTAGATTAGTTTCCCATCAAATAATCCCCGACTTAGAGGACTTTCTAAATCAGGGATTAATTACTTGAACTATGGCTCTGGTGGGAGTTGAACCTACGACCTTGGGCTTATGAGTCCCCTGCTCTAACCACTGAGCTACAAAGCCTTAACACGTCCACTAGAGTAGCAATATTGATCTGCAAAGTCAATCTATTTGTGACAGTTAAATTCAGGGTAATGAAGCCAGTAATAAAAGCGGAAGAGCCGACTCAATGCAATCTCCCGCTTCTATGCGTTACACTTTCATCCCAACCTTAACCGCGATCGTTTGGCAAATAAGCCATCGGATTCACTGTGCCTTGGGGAGAATGAATCTCAAAGTGCACGTGGGGACCCGTACTAAAACCAGTGCTTCCCATCTCAGAGACCTGTTGACCTTGAGCCACCTGCTGACCACTACTGACCAAGATGCGGCTGTTGTGTGCGTAACGAGTCATAGACCCATCTGCATGGTCGATTTCGACGAGATAGCCAAAGCCACCGTCGTTGTAGCCTGCGTAGGACACTACACCCGGAGCCGAAGCCACAATGGGGGTTCCCACTGGGCCTGCAACATCAACTCCCTTGTGCATCCGTCCCCAGCGCCAGCCGTAGCCGGAAGTGAAGACACCCTGAGCAGGCCAGATGTAGCCCTTCATTGCACCCTTACCCTGAGGCAAGTAGCTATCGGAGGTTCCAATGCTGGGCATTTGGGGAGCTGCCATCCGAAGCGCCGTGGTCTGAACCAGGGGAGTCGTGTAAGAAGCGTTGCTGCCCATCGACGAAGCACGAGCGATCAATCGAGGAACTGTTGCTGAGACGATCGCTCGGGTCTGCTGAGGCAAAGTCGGCGCTTGAATGACCCGATCTAAGCGATTCTGGGTTGCAGATTGAATGGCAGGTTCAGGAGCTGTTTCAACTCGTTTCTGAAACTCAGGATTAACCGTGCGTTGATCGATTCTTAGCGAACCCGATCGAGTTGGCATTGAAACGGTAGGAACAACTATATTGGCAGTTGAGGTCGTCGGCACAACATAGGTCTGCGGAGCATAAGCTACTTGATTCCCTTGATACTTTTGGCGAAGGTTTCTGACTTCCACCATTAGCTTATCGATTCGAGTGCTGTTGCTAATCGATGGTTCGATCGACAAACTAGCAGGACGATCGACTTCTTGAACCGATGTCTTTGAGGCAGTTGGGACCCATGGGGACTGAGGCAACTCAGGCACAGAGACGCGATTAGCGGGGGAATTGAACGCGATCGTAGACGATGAAGACTTCGCATTCGTAAACAAAACGGGAGATGAATTCGCCTGCGGAGTCGCCTGGAAACTCTTAACCTGTGGAACCTTCAACACCTGATTTGCAAACAGCGTATTCGGATCACTAATCCGATTTAGAGCCGCAAGTTCACTGGGTGCAACGCCGCTGCTGCGAGCGATCGTCGTTAGCGTTTCGCCCACTTCGACCCGGTGCTTAGAAAAACTAACCGCTTCAGAACCAGACAGCGTTAATGCTTTTTGCTGCGAAGTCGGAATGGCTGCAATGATTGGATTCTCCTCAGACCGCAACTCCGCCAAACTCTTCTTGAGTCGAGACTGCTGCTCTTTTAGCTTCACTACCGCCGCATCTTGGCGCACCTTCGAGACAACGGGAAGTGACGGAGTTGGAGGGACCATTGCAAGAACGGGGACGACGTCCGTTGGTGCAGTGGCGATCGGAAGGCTAATCATTTGACCAACCCGTAGGACGGAGGTCATTGAAAACTTGTTGAGCTGAGCAACCTGCTGGGCCGTTATTCCATAAGCTCTGGCAATATCGGACAGACTCTCGCCTTCTTGAACTGTATGGATTTGGCTAGACGCCAAAGTCATCGGTTTTAAAGCGACTGTCGTCAAAGATGTTGCCGTAATGCTAGGAAGAAGTGGATCGAGTGCAGAAGCCGCGTTTGGCTCAGATGCCAGAGACTCAGTATCTGCCTTTTCCGCCGCGAAAGCAGCATCACCCTTTTGAGGCACCAATAAACCACAGGCACCCACTGATAGCGCGACACCAATCATCGCAGCAGAACCGTAAGCACGGCGAGGTAAATCGCGAGAAATCTGCTTACTGAGATCTCCTTCAGAAGAAACTTCTCTGCTAGGGGTAAGCGCAGACTTGCTTTTCTGGGAAACTATACTATCCAAACAACGACCTCCTAAATTTTCCAGCGTTTAACTGCTCTTTGAGTCATCCATGTTTCCCGTCACTTGACCTATCGGCTGATCCCGAGACAAGGTCTGGAGGCATTTAACGCCGTTCGGGTCACACTCTAGCTGGGTACATCGCGTTTGTCAAATGAGGACAAATTTGAGATAACTCAACGTTCTGTAGTACGGCTAGTCCGGATCACTTATAAACTTGTTGCAGAGCTTACTAATCCGTAATGATTTCGAGAACAACGCTTAATTGCTCAAGTACATTAGCAGAAAATTACAAGCCCGTCACAGGTCCATTCATAGTTTCACCAGAGAGTTGTGCAGATGCCGAGGAGTGCCTGAACAGACACTTTTGGGTTGGCCCGTCATGAGTGTTTAAAGGATTATGCCTCGAATGGTGGCTTAAAGCAGTCTGCGATCGATCGTGAAAAGCCTTGAACATTCAGGGCTTGACCTGACCGAATCAGGGGTTTGGTGAGACGCATTTCCTCACGGATTAGCGCTGACCGTAGTCATAGATTGCACAGTTTCTCTATCTAAGTTATTCAGTAGAACTCCGGATTTTGTGATTAAAAAACATTATCATTACCTGCTTAAATTTGTGTCTTAGACAGCAGATTTTCAGTTAAAGCCCAATCAATGCAGTGGTCCTGACGTAATTTGCATCATTGTCACATCACGCTGTCCTGCGGTGCCATTTACTCTAGTGCTGTTGAGAGATAAGACCTTGAGGCACAGCGATTTATCACGGCATTGGCTAAGACTTAGGTTCGATCGGCCTTGGGTGAGGTAAATCACTCGGCTAGCGTGGGACCTGAGCCTTCGGGGGTTTCAAGGTAGCCTAACTGTCGGCGTGCTTCAAATAAGCCCACAGCAACGCTAACCGAGAGATTAAGGCTCCGAACTCCGGTCTGCCCCATGGGGATACGAGTCACTAGATCGCACTGGGCCAGTATTTCAGCCGACAGACCACGAGTTTCCTGACCATACAGAAGCCAGTCGTCCTCACGATAGTCGATCGTTGTATAACTACATGTTCCTGAAGTGCTAAAGCCAATCCAACGACCCGATCGAGCGTGACTATAGTCAGCAAACGCCTCAAAGGAGGCATGGCACGTCAATAGGACATACTGCCAGTAGTCCAGCCCAGCCCGCTTAAGATATCGATCGCTCAATTCAAAGCCTAAAGGCTCGACAAGATGTAGCTCTGTTCCTGTTGCAGCACAGGTTCGGGCAATGTTACCCGTGTTAGGTGGAATCTCTGGGTAGACCAGGACAATACGAGGCATGAGCAGTTCCTTGAGTAAAAATCAGCCGATCGACGCAAGGTTTCCTGGGTGATGTCGGTTGACACGAAGTATATGTTTTTTTTATGGGTCGATCGACTCCCTAAACGGAAGTCTTGATTTTAGAGAAAATATGTAAATAAAGAAAATATCAAATATTTTGCGGTGAAATCTTGAGTGGAAATGGCGATAGACCCCCAACCCAAAATTAGGGGCATTCTGAACAAACGAACTCACGCTAGACGCACACAGCACCTCGAAGGGCGTTTTCCTGGGTCATCATCTCTTGGATAGCCGATCGAACGACTTCGGGAGGTGTTGCACCTGATTCACACTGCTGAATCCACCGAATCGCCTCATTGCCATCGCGAAGAATGTGTTGAAGAGGTAGGAGAAAGCAGCTAAAGCCTTCTTTCTTGGCCGTGCTCCAGACCTCTTCGTACAAAGATTGGATCCAGTCACGGGCAACGATCGGCTGGCCAGTTTGCCAATGGGTCAGCGTGCTGTCGAGGCTGGAGTGGGCAGCAAGGAGTTCATTTTCGTCAGCCATTGCAACCAAATCGCTGTTGCGTCGATCGAGGGAAAGACTGCTCATGACTAGCGGATCGAGATCTGGATTATTAATCGCTTGAATCAGTCGGGCTTCAAGGAGAGCGGTGATGGCCAAGAGATCTACAGGACTGCTAATTAAATCGCAGATGCGGAGTTCGAGGCGATTGAGAATGTAGGGACGTCGATCGCCGTTGGGTCTAACCGCTGACCAAAGATGGCGAACATTTTGCATCGTGCCGAGACGGAGCTGCTCTTCAGTCCATTGGATGAAGTGGCTATGGCTCTCAAAAAGTGGGACGTGCGTTGGCGTTTTGGGGAAGACAGCCCAGCGGGTGGAGTGCGATCCGGTCAGTTGGCCATTGAGAAAGGGCGAAGATGCACTGAGTGCGAGGTAAAGGGGAGCCTCGACTCGGACCAGTCGGCAAAGTCGCATGAGAACTTCGAGATCGCTGACACCGATATTAATATGGACGCTAGCGGTGACCACTTTGGTGCCGTAGGTTTGCTCGATGTAGGTGTGATAAGGGTTGCCGGGGTCTGACCTGCAAAATTTATCGCTTCCGCTCAAGGGCAGAGTACTTCCTGGAATGAGCGTGTAGCCATCAGGTTTGAGGTAATCGCGCAGATTCATCCGAGGCTGAAGGAGATCCACGAGCGATCGTTCGTAGCGATAACTGGGCGCAGTGGTGTATTCGACGTTACGGCTATCGGGTTCAGTGATAAAACCGTTGAGGTCAGCGACGATACGATCGGACAGGCCGACGATTTCACCTGTGGGGGTTCCGGTGTACACTTCGATTTCAAATCCTTTCGAGAGCATGAGTCATTCACCTTATATATAGGTAGGCAGGTTTTACACAGACAGGTTTTACACAGACAGAGTTAGGGACTAGCAGTTAGATAACGCCCCGCTTTTTTAAACCCCGACGAAGAGACCCCCAACCCCCAATTCTGGGGGCTTCGGAAATTCATGTTCCCCCAGAATTGGGTTCTCGGGGGCCTCTTTGCCAGGGACTTTATTTTCACGCTGATCCTTTAAGTAAATAGTGTGATGAATGGTAGCTACGAAAATCCTGTGGGAAGCATAGCCTAGAAGCCAGACTCAAATTAGGATTTTGGGCCAACATCGATCAAAAAAAGAGGACCAAAATAAGGTCCTCTCAAGCCAAAATCGGATCATGGTTTTAGCTAATACGATTGAAACTCGCCAGCACTGCCTCGCTGCTGCATTCGCTCCTTGGCCTTGGCGGCGCTTTTCTTTAAGGCATTCAATCTTGCGTCGTAGCGTAAACGGACTTGCTTTTTGGGAGTCTGTTCAATAAGGGTCTTAAGGGCGCTAGCCAAACTCTTGTAGGCGTTGGGCAGAGTATAGCCAAATCGAGTCGCTAGCGAAATAGCCCGCTCATCGGCTTCGATCGCCTCGCGGGTCACTTTCTCACCATTATTTTTGTTGTATAGTCGCCAGCCCGCAAAGCCAGAGAGTCCAGCAGCCAAAATTAAGAGCAAACCATCTTGGACCCAAAGTTCACCGACTGCGCCCCCTAAACCGATCGCCAGAGCCGCCATTTCCCAGCCATCCCTGGGAATCGTGTCGGCCTGAACACGCCCGACTTCATGCCAAAACAAAAGATTTCGTTGATCTAGGGCAAGCCGATCCCATTTAGGCATGTCTATTTGAATTTCGACTTCATCACGACCGATTTCTTCACTCGTAATCAGGGTTGGATTAACTGACGTCGCCACTTCAATGGTGACCCAGCTCTGAAGTTCCGGCGGAAGAAGGGTCTTTAATCGCCGGAGCTCGCCCATTTCTGCTCGGGCGTTGGAAGCAGCATAGGATGTCATAGACCTACTCCAGATAAACGGGACAACGAGGGACCGATAGGGCGTTGTAGAACAATTGGAGACCCCTAAAATCGAATGCGACTAGCGCGCGCTACAAAAGTTCTTTCCTATCATAATCCATTGTCCCAAAGGGCGATCGGTCAGTTTGACCGCCCTGCTGCGTTCGGGTTTCAGTCTTGGACTGGGAGGGTGACGGTGGCGATCGGGTTAGGAAGCGCTGGAGCGGTTGTGGTGACAGACGTCTGGGAGATCAGCAACAGTGGAAACAAGAGAGTCAACAGGGCAATTAGGGTTCCGAAAAAGTCGGAGAGCGTGCTGCGGTTGTCCAGATTGACTGAGACGGATCGATTAGAGGATTGGGGTAAACTGCCAGGTTGCATAAAAGCTTGGGGTAAAAGTGAATAATGGAAGTGTTAAAACAGGGTGCTCTAAGTTTAGGGGAGCTTCAGGGTAAAATTTTGCGAAATGCAAAATACTGTGTAGAAGCTGTGAAGCTATATGATGCTCCTATTGTACCGATTGCGCCTCACGAAAGAATGTACCCGAACATACTTCTCCATAAAATTTACACAGTTGAATCGCGCCTGCTGTAAATTTTGGGGGAGGGCTTGGGAACAGCGCCGGAATACCATGGGCTTAGGGACGATCGATCAGGATTTGTCGAATATCCTTGAGTTCGTTCAAGATGGCGCTGAGGAGTTCGGGGACTGGATCCGGTGCGCGGTTTTGGACTTCGATCGTGACTTGTTTGATTTTGAGAACATCTTTAGCGAACCGAGCCACTTCGTTGGGATGGAAAACAAGGGGTTCGGTGTGATGGGATCGCAATTCGGGGTTAAGCCGTTTGGGGTTGTAGGGCAAATTCAGCTCATTCAGGTCCGTGTTGGCGTAGCGATAAACCGAAGCTCTCGATCGTTGCAAGGCGTCTTCAACGGTATCGACATCCATGAGTGTGAGAGGAAGGCTGTCGGGAAGCGGAGGGGCAAGGTCGATCATGGAGATGAAAATTTTAAACGTGCAGAGGGGTGGTGTTGGCTTCTATAAACCACCCTTAATCTTATAACAGTCACAGTCGCTTTACCCGTGCGATGGGTGCTTTGTCTGGACATGTGAACATTTGGATCGATAGATTATGGACAAACCCGCCCGATCGAGGGCCACTTAGGAAAGAGTCGGTGAAGAGACAGGGGATGTCGGTTGTCCGTATTGAATGGATACATAAGTGTTAGGATTGCCACAGAACAAAAAGAGAGCAAAGAAGGTAGCGCGCTACATGGAAGAAGTTGTGAAGTCGATAGCGTTCGACGGACGGGAGATTCGACTGCGGATTGGACTCCTTGCTCCTCAAGCGGGTGGTTCGGTGTTAATTGAGTCCGGTGATACGTCCGTCCTCGTGACAGCCACGCGCTCCACGGCTCGTCAGGGCATAGATTTCCTGCCGTTGACGGTCGATTATGAAGAAAGAATGTATGCGGCAGGTCGCATTCCAGGCAGTTTTCATCGTCGGGAATCCCGTCCGCCTGAGAAGGCTATTTTGACGAGTCGGTTGATCGATCGTCCAATGCGTCCATTATTCCCAAGCTGGTTGCGAGATGATTTGCAAATCGTTGCAACCACCATGTCGATGGATGAGAAAGTGCCGCCGGATGTTTTGGCTGTGACCGGGGCTTCTATTGCAACCCTTCTCGCCAAAATTCCATTCAATGGTCCTATGGCAGCGGTTCGGGTGGGACTGGTCGGGGATGACTTTATTCTCAATCCAACCTACGACGAGATTCGGAATGGAGATTTGGACCTCGTGGTTGCGGGTTCTCCAGATGGCGTGATCATGGTGGAAGCGGGCGCAAACGAGCTGCCTGAAGCGGACATGATTGAGGCGATCGACTTTGGTTATGAAGCGGTCCGTGAACTCATCTCGGCGCAGTTAGAACTTTGTAAAGAGCTAGGCATTGAAATCGTTCGCGAAGAGGCTCCGATCACGGATCAGACCCTGGCAAACTACGTGGCAGAACGGGCGACGGCTCCGGTGAAGGAGGTTATCGCTCGTTTTGAAAAAGACAAGAAAGTTCGGGAAGCGGCTCTTGATGCCGTGAAAGCGACGATCGTGGCTGACATTGCTCTGATGGACGACGCGAATCTGGTCAAAGTGGCCGTCAGTGCAAATGGGAAGGCGCTTTCAGAGACCTTTAAGTCCATCACCAAGAAGCTGATGCGCAGTCAGATCATTGAAGAGGGCGTGCGGATTGATGGTCGCAAATTAGATGAGATTCGTCCAATTTCGTGCAAAGTTGGCGTGCTGCCTAACCGAGTCCATGGATCGGGTTTATTTAACCGGGGCTTGACGCAGGTGCTGTCAATCTTGACTTTGGGGACTCCGGGGGATGCTCAGGAAATGGACGATCTCCATCCTGAGACCGAGAAGCGCTACCTTCACCACTACAACTTTCCCCCGTATTCGGTCGGTGAAACGCGACCCATGCGATCGCCGGGTCGTCGGGAAATCGGTCACGGGGCCTTGGCTGAACGGGCGTTGCTTCCTGTATTGCCCGATAAGGTCGATTTCCCCTACGTGATTCGCATCGTGTCAGAGGTGCTTTCTTCTAATGGCTCGACGTCGATGGGATCGGTGTGTGGGTCCACTCTGTGTCTAATGGACGGCGGTGTGCCGCTGAAGAAGCCCGTTGGCGGGGCGGCCATGGGTCTGATTAAAGAAGGCGAAGAGATTCGTATTTTGACGGACATTCAAGGAATTGAAGATTTCTTGGGTGACATGGACTTTAAAGTAGCGGGAACCCGAGATGGGATTACGGCACTTCAACTGGACATGAAGATTCCGGGGTTGCCGATGACGGTGATTGCTGAGGCGGTCAACAATGCCCTCCCAGCCCGTCTTCACATTCTAGGCAAAATGCTAGAAGCCATAGAAGAGCCTCGCGGAGAACTCTCGCCCTCGGCCCCTCGCTTGATGACGATGAAAGTCGCTCCTGAGCAAATCGGGATGATAATTGGACCGGGCGGTAAAACCATTAAGGCTATTACTGAAGAGACGGGCACCAAAATCGACATTGACGATGATGGAACTGTGACTATTTCAGGTCTTGATGGAACAAAGGCGCTTCGGGCGAAGGCGATCATCGAAGGCATGACCAAGCGCCTTAAAGAAGGCGATGTCTACCTTGGCCGGGTCACTCGGACTATTCCGATCGGTGCCTTTGTGGAGTTCTTGCCCGGTAAGGAAGGCATGATCCACATTTCGCAGTTGGCGGACTACCGTGTGAAGACGGTGGAAGATGAGGTGGCTGTCGGCGATGAAGTCGTGATCAAAATCCGCGAAGTCGATAACCGAGGTCGGATTAACTTGACCCGTTTAGGGATTCATCCTGACGATGCTGAGGCAGTTCGGGCGGCGGGTATGAAGTCTTAGGCGTTTGAGTAATTAATCCTAAAATTTAAGTGTTTGGGCGACTAGGGTAAAACTGGTCGCCTTTTTTGTGTGCGATCGAGGCAGCCCCGGCATTGCCCGTTTCTTTTGTCAAATCGCTTAAACTGGTAATCAATAGACCTTTTTTAAGCTAGCGATCGAAAGCTTTACATAATAAGAGTTGGAGTTTGGTCGTCAACGTCTTGTCAACCTACAGCGCAACCCAATTGAATCCCTTATGTCTCAGCCTGAAGCCCAAGCCACACTGCTCATCGACCGCGCAGAACAGTACCTCATAGAGCAAACTTTGCCAGTGCATTGCCGCTCCTAGATCAAGCAGTTGCGCTCGAACCGGACAACCTTCGGGCCTGGGGCAGTCGCGGATTGACACTAGGCAATATTAAGCGTTACGACGAAGGACTTAGTGACCTCGATCGTCTGTTAGCCATCGAACCGAACAATCGCACAGGGCTTTATGAAGCGTGGGATAACCAAGGTTATGCCTATGTGCTGCTTGGGAAATATGCCGAGGCACTCGTGAGCATTGAGCGGTCCATCGTGATTAATCCCAAGCATGCCAATGGTCAATACAACAAGGCGTGCTGTTTTGCCTACTAATTTAAGCTAGACCCAGCACTAGAAGCACTAGACGCTGCATTCCGGCTCAATCCTCGAAGATATCAACCGATCGCCGCCAAAGATCCGCAGTTTGCATTTATGAGAAATGAGCCACGATTTATGGAGTTAACTCGTAAGCAGTATAAGTAACTTGTTCCGAATCTATTACCCTGCAACAATTTTCGGGACTTTGAAGAAATTTTCATCCCGATCGGGAGCGCTTTCCATCAATCCTTCGCGGTTTTCGTATACGCGCATGACATCAGCTCGGGTCACATTTGCAACATCGATCGCTCGGGTGGTCGGTTCAATGCCCGTCACGTCTAATTCATTGAGTTGGTCAACATAGTCCAAAATTCCAGTGAGCTGGCTAGCAAATTGTTCTTCTTCCTCTGGAGTGAGTGCTAATCGGGCAAGGGTGGCAACTTTGTGGACGGTGGCGCGATCGAGAGACATAAAATTGGGGGGTGGATATAACGTTTAAGCTATTATAAACCCCATGTTCACCCAGAATGAAGAGTGAAGGTCTGGTCAATTAAGGCATCAAGATCGGCAAGGCGATTGCGCCGATGCCACTCTGCGATCGGACTCGTGCTTCGGCTTTGGCCCGCAGTTGAAGCCCAAAGTCCCGATGGGCTAAGCGCAATTCAATGGGAATCGATCGAGATCCACCGTTCATTCCAAGTTGAGTGCCGAGCCAAACTCCCGTAAGCCAGGGATGCGGACTTCGTGGCATCGCCCAAGGAAACGCAACAGTCCAATCTCCAAACGATCGCCGCACCGCTTCAAAGGCAACCTCCAAGGCCAAAACTTCATCACTGTCTAATAATCCGTCGGCTAGGGAACCCTCTAGGGTCCGATCGCCGCTTAAAATTAAATCTTGTATTGGGTCAATATCGGGCAGAGATTGCGTCATCGGGTCCGTCATCCAATCCATTTGTGCTATTGCCCCGCCAACGGCCCCACCCAACAAACCGCCATACCATCGTTCAAAAAGTGAATTCTTCATGCGAAGATAACTCCCATCGCCTTCAATCCATCCATATCGTACCAAGGAACTCGCCCATGCGCTGGACTGCTTTGCTCGCTCTACTGCTTACGTTCATCCCCGTTGCAGCGATCGCTAACCCAACCCGTACCCTCCTCAAAGTTGGTGCTGAGGGAGCTGACGTAACGGAGGTCCAGGCATTACTTAAACTCCTCGGCTATTACGAGGATGTTGTAGATGGTCGCTATGCTGAGAGTACGCTGATCGCCGTAACCCGATTTCAGGAGGCAGCCGGACTAAGCCAAGACGGGATTCTCGGTTTGCAAACTTGGGCAAAACTCTTGCCTGCTGCCGAAGCGCTCCCGCCGGCTGAGACTAAACCCGCCGACACTAAACCCGCAAAATCCATGCCCCAACCCGCCTCTCCTGCTGCGGTTGCGAACCCAAAACCTGCCCCAGCCACTGAACCCGCATCCTCGAAATATCCCATTCTCCGTAAAGGTGCTAAAGGAGATGCGGTGGTTAGGCTTCAGACTCGCCTGCGATCGATCGGTCTCCTCCAAACCCCGGCTGACGGAGACTTCGGGGCTGCAACGGAGCTAGCGCTCAAGGCAGCCCAACAAACATATAACCTTGAGTCCGATGGAGTCGTGGGTGAAGCGACGTGGCGCGCCCTGAAGCTCTAAGTCATCACATCAATCACGGTAACCAATCCACTACGTTTGATGACAAAAGATGTCTCTTATTTACTCTTCGTAAATGCTCTAGACTTCCAATGTAAAAGATTCTATCTTTAGGGAAAGGCACATCAGAACACCTCACATCATCTTCTGCCCTTTAGAAAAGAAGCCTGTCTCTAAATAACAGCCGACTTATACCAAGATCGGCTGAGGTCGAATTCAAAAAACACCTTGGGTCTTTGATTCATCTCCTTTAATGTTTACGTTGTCTGATGCTTATATCTATTAAGCTTCGGCTAAATAACTCTAAACTAGGGTCCAGGGAGGAGACGTCTCCATCTTATACTATGCAAACATAATATATTGGCATCCCATGAATCCTTCCCTTCCCATTCCCATTCTGAGGAAAATCAGACTAAAGTAGATAAACGGTTTTGCCGGCTTCTTTATTTATCATTCACTATCTACTTCTCGATCGACCCCTATTGCAACGCTCCTTGGATAACTTGGATTTATTTTGTCAACTATGCCTTATTCGTTAAATCGTCTGTCTATTTTTGTAGATGGAAATAATATGTTTTATGCTCAGCAAAAAAATGGGTGGTTTTTTGACCCTAAAAGAGTGCTCGAACACTTTGCAGGCAAAAAAACTGATTTTGAGCTGGTCAATGCCTTTTGGTACACCGGATTGAAAGATCCTCAAGACCAGCGTGGATTTCGAGATGCTCTGATTAGTTTGGGCTACACGGTACGAACTAAAATTCTTAAGGAATATTACGACGATACGTCTGGTCGTTATTCTCAGAAGGCTAACCTTGATATTGAAATTGTTGTGGACATGTTTAGCACGGTCGATCAGTACGATCGGGTGATTTTGTTTAGCGGAGATGGGGATTTTGAGCGGGCGATCGAGTTATTACGGGCAAAAAACACGCATATTACGGTGGTTTCGACCGAGGGCATGATTGCGCGTGAATTGCGAAACGCGACCGATCGCTATATCGATCTCAATGCGATTCGATCGGAGATTGAAAAAGCAGATTACTGAAAGGAACCTTCCCTGGATTTTTTGCCGATTGAATCATCTGAAAATCCAACTTCTTCCCTGCCCAAGACCATTGGAAAACCCAAGCTTCACAAGAAAATTGAGTAGCGATGGAGCAGTACGGGGACACGTATGGGCGGCAGTGATGATCGCCGCCTTTCTACTAGCTAAGAATCTCGTATCCTAAAGGAAGTCAAAGCTAAGTTACTTCACTGCGTTTCTGGAGAAGAGTTATCTACTATGAACCCACTTCCTCAAGATAATAATCGGGTCAACCCTCCATTTAGTAGATCCTTTAACGCCTCTTTTAATACCAGTGGGCGTAGTGGGCGATCGGGAACGCCGTTGGGCGATGGGCTGCGAAAGGTGGTCTGGCTACTGCTGTTCGCATGGCTGTTAGGGGCGATCGGGCTGGGTTGGCTTGTGAAGTTTTCGCTCATTCTGGTGGGGCTGGTGATTGTGGTGCCGATCGTTGGCTTTTTTGGATTGAAATGGTGGTTGACCCAAAATGTCGTTCAGGGCGACTGTCCGGTTTGCGGTTCTGAATTAGCTGGAATTAAGGGAAGCCAGATCTCCTGCAACTCCTGTGGCGAATCCTTGCAAGTTGGTGTTGGGACCTTTACTCGATCGGCCCAGGAAGGGACTATTGATGTCATGGCGGTGGATGTCTTGGATGTTACGGCAGTTGATGTGAGTGCGCGATCGGTAGACTAAGGCCCTGTCGAGTAAAGCTGGTAAAATAAAGATACTCAATCTTATCCACACTCACACTAATTTATAGAGGATCCGATCGCCATGGAATGGACGCCCGAAGCCGAAGCAAAGCTAAAAGAAATCCCATTTTTCGTTCGTCCCGGCGCGCGAAAGAAAATTGAGAAACTGGCGCAAGAGATGGGTGCCACGGCTATTACTCCGGACATTTACGACAAAGCCAAGGCAAAATTTGGCGAAAAGTAGCTGAATAGAAGGCTTGAATTTAGTTTTGACCTCTCAATCGGTTTGAAACAAACTTAGATGAAAGTCTTGGACGAGTTGTTCAAGTAAGAATAAACCCCCGACCGAGTTTCCCATCTCATCAATCGGCGGACTGTAAATGGCAATTGCGCCTCGGTTAGGCAGAACCGCTAAGATACTGCCACTCACGCCGGACTTGATCGGTAGACCGATGCGAATAGCATATTTGCTGGAGGCTTCGTAGAGTCCGCAGGTCAACATCAGGCTGTTGACGATGCGCTGGTAATCAGGTTCGAGGTTGGGCTGCGCGATGGCGAGCAATATGCCTAGACGAGCCAAATCGATCACAGTGCCTGAGAGACAGCAGATTTGGTTGTAGGTGTCTAGGACGAGATCGGCTTCCTCTAAGTAGCCCGATCGATTTAACAACTGGGCAATCGCACGATTGGTTTCATTGCCAAGAGACTGGACCGACGCGAGCATGAGAGGATCCATTTGAAGATTGCAGCCTGCTCGATCGTTGAGCCAGCGCCTTAAGCTTTCACATCGTACTTCAGCGGTGCTGCCAGGAAGCATTGCGGTAAGAGAAATGGCCCCGCTATTGATCATAGGATTACGAGGACGACCTCGATCGGAGGCAAGCTGAGTGATGGAGTGAAAGGGCTGATCGGAGGGTTCGACGCCAACGCGGGAAAAAATAGGTTCGATGCCAAACTTGTGAAGCAAGTACAGCAGCATCAACGGCTTAATAATGCTCATCAACACAAACGACCGATCGAGATGCCCTAGCTCCAAGCTTGGAAGAGCTGCCCCGTGAATGGCAATGGCTAGGGAGTCTGGGGGTAGCTCAGCGAGGCGAGGGATGTAGTCAGGAAGACGCCCAAACCGCGATCGAACTTGGGTCGGCTGAAGCCATTGGTTAACGTGTTCTTCCGTCAGATTCAGCCACCGATCGGGTCTGATTGCAGGCATTACATAGAGAGTTCATAGTTCATTTATCATCCCACTAAAGCGACGTTCTACGATCGGTAAGACAATGAGTGAAGTTCATCGCAATCCCTCAAAACGTTGGATCCAGTTTCGTTGTAGTGCGGTATCCAGAACGAGGGCCGCAACCCCAAACATGACGAAGCTTTCGATAATGGCGATGCCGACCGTCCAGAGATTTTCGCCGTAGGCCCAAAAGAGTTCGGCTTGGGCAAGGCCGCGCACTAAAGCAAACGCTCCGACTGCACCGGATTGGAGATGATCATCCTTGCCTGCCCCAACCAAGTGGCGATAGGTGATGCCAAACAGAAACCCTGAAAAAGCCGCGATGCCGATTTCAAGGGCGATCGTCGGACGGTGGATGAAGACTGGATTAATCGCACTGCCTACGGCGGACACCAAGGCTAGAGCGAGGGCACTTAACACGCCTGATTTGATGGATTCAATGCGTTCTATCCATTGCTGAGTCAACATCGGTTCGCGTTCCCCTTGCCCTGATATGATAGAGATTAAGTAACTTTCACGTATTGTAAGCGAGTCATTACACCATGGATATTGTGACATTAGGCTGGGCTGGATTGCTGTCGGTGTTTACGTTCTCGATCGCGATGGTGATCTGGGGTCGTAACGGACTCTAATGAGCAGCACGTTATTTACTGGAATCGAGTTGATGGCCGCGACGCTCATGGGTGGCATCACCTGTGGCGTGATTTATCTAACTCTTACCGGCTGGCGCGATCGTCGTCGCCGGGAGGATGCGGCGCGTGAAACCCGTCTTAAATCTAGATCCAAATAGAAGACCCTCTTCATCAAAAGGAGACCCCGATCGATAGTTAGTTCGATCGGGGTCTCCTTTTATCTTAATGAATGACTGAGTGAGCTACTTTGCGCTGTAGCTTAATCCAGGCGCGATATCTTCACCGTAGGCTTCTTCGCCATGCTCGTTGATATCAAGACCTTCGTACTCAGATTCTTCCTTGGCACGGAGCGGCATAAAGACGCTCAAGAGCTTCAGAATCGCGAAGGTGCCAACGCCTGCAACGACATAGGTGATGGCGATCGCCATTAATTGGTTCAGCACTTGAGCGCCGTTCCCATCTACCAAACCCACTGGAAGGTCTTTCCCAAAGACTGGATTAACGCCTTTGGTGGCAAAAACACCCGTCAAAATTGCACCGACTGTTCCGCCTACGCCATGAATTGGGAAGGTGTCAAGGGAGTCATCAAATTGCATTTTTGCTTTGATGCTAACTGCAAAGAAACAAGCCGTTGACGTAATCGCCCCAATCAACAATGCGCCGATCGGATTGACAAATCCCGCTGCAGGCGTAATCCCCACGAGACCTGCAACCGCTCCAGTCGCGATGCCGACCGCCGTCGGTTTGCCCCGTAACACCCACTCCAGAATCACCCACATCAGTGCGGCAGTTGCTGCCGCGATTTGGGTCGCGACGAAGGCGGTCGTGGCGATGCCGTTAGCGGCCAGCGCACTGCCTCCATTAAAGCCAAACCATCCGAACCACAGGATTCCTGCACCCAGAAGGATGAAGGGCACGTTATGAGGCGCTGAGGGCTGGTTGGGATAGGTTCTACGCGGTCCGATGACCCATGCCGCGACCAACGCCGACACGCCCGAGCTGATGTGAACCACGGTTCCACCTGCGAAGTCCAGTGCCTTGAGGCCGCCGTTTACGCCCAGTGCGCCGCCGACGCCCCAGACCATATGAGCAAAGATGGGATAGAGAATCCCAGCCCACAAGAACATGAACCAAAAGTAGGCTTTGAAGCTAACTCGTTCGACGATCGCTCCAGAAATAAGAGCTGGCGTGATGATGGCAAACATCATCTGATACACCATGAAGAGCTGGTGTGGAATAGTAGGCGCATAGGATCCAAATCCTTCTGTCGGGCTACCTTTCACAGCATCCACAACAAACACACCAACATCACCAAGGCTCGTCATCACATCTTTTGCAAGATAAAACCCGGCCTCCGGATTGACCTTGTTCAAGAACAACCAATCTAGGCCGCCGATTAATTTGTTGCCCGGTGCAAAGGCTAGGCTATACCCCCACAGCGTCCAGATAACGCCGACGATGCCCATCATGACAAAGCTCATCATGACAGTATTCAGCATGTGCTTAGCCCGAACAAAACCGCCGTAGAAGAAGGCAAGTCCCGGTGTCATAAACAAAACAAGTGCTGAAGAAATCAGCATCCAAGCCGTATCCGCACTGTTTTGAGAAGCATCAGCCGCAGCCTTGGCCGCCTCAACCGGGGTCGGATCTGCGGCCCAAGCAGGGTCGATCAGAGGAACAAGCAGAAGCGCGATCGCAACGAGTCCTGTTTTGAGACAAATGTTTAGCACGTTTTCACTACCTTACAGAACCACACACAAATGAGTAAAAAGAGGATAAATAAAAGGGTCAATGAGCGGCCTTACGTCAAGCGCGTTGTGACTGAAACTCAGCCTCGCTATACGATTGGAATATCCGCAACCTACTCATTGAATTTCATCAATATTAGAGCAGTAATTCTGTGTCTCACTATACATTTGATAAATATTACTTAATTTGTAGCCGCTCATCTAAAGCGAAAACCCATAAAGCAACAGCTTTCAGGGTTTGAGACATCTTTTTGAAAAAATAGTGTCATTAAGGTATGCATGGGTAGGATTTTAATTCAAGTATAAATACGGATTAAATCCTGCACAGTTTCTGAATTGCTGCTAGGCTACCTTAACCATGTTTAATACATTGACGCTATGGGCTTGCCATGTCGAAGAGGACGGTGGTCATGTAGCGATCGGCCCAGGCGGTTCCGAAGGCTTTTTCTAGAACTCGGCGGGTTTTGTCGTTTTCTTGCTGGCGGGTGCAGTAGTAAGTTTGGGCGGCGAGGATTTCGCTGGTGCGCTCTGGGGTGGCCTGGGTGAGCGCGGCTTGGGTGCAGTGAATTTCGAGATAGTCGGCGACGCGATCGATAAACTGCTCTTCTTCGGTGAGGCCCTCTGGATGAATAAACAGACAAAATGGTGAAAAGATATCGCCCCACATCGGGAACCGCCGCACCTGCTCAAACTCCAATTCTGGCAACCGCTCTAGCGCCGTCACATAGCCAGCAGGCAAAATCCGATCGCCGCTAATGGGCGACAAATCTGTGATCGCCATGCTGACGCCTTTGCGCCCTGCGACCAAATCAGTCCCAAACATCGGTAGTGCGTACTCTGGACGGGGAAACATAACACAATGGAGAATATCTAGGCCGTTCCCTATCTTCGCCAACTCTAAGTGGAGCTTCCGAAATTGGGGCGTCTGGTAGCACTTGTTCTCAATGATGAGCTTTTCACCCTCCATTTTCCCCTCAACATAGTCTAAATCCTCCGGGAGAACGTAGGGCGATAGGTCGAGGGTTCGTTGCCAAATGGCATCAATGCGATCGGCGAGCTGCCCAATCGTCACATGCTGTTCGGAGCGGATGGAAGTATTTGAAGTCATGGCAAAGCGCATCAGAGTCCTTTTCTAGAATACTGCTTGCTGAGGATAGATGTTGAAGTGATTGAGACTGTAACAAAATCGCGGCCCACTCTGCTCAGAACCACCCCGCTCAGAACACCGTTAACACCCCTGGAGAATTTTAAAATATGGCTGGGCAACTTTTAGGCGATCGATACGAAATTGAAGAAGAGCTGGGAAAACAGGCGGGACGTCGGACGGTGTTGGCCCGTGACCTAACGACGAATATTCAAGTGGTCGTCAAATTACTATTTTTAGATGATGAGCTGGATCCGGAAGATCTTAAGTTATTTGGGCGCGAGGTCGAGACCCTTCAGTCCATTGACCATCCGTGTATTCCTAAATTTTTAGAGTATTTTGAAGAGATTCTGCCTACGAGCCATGCGATCGCTTTGGTTCAAACCTACGTCCCTGGAAAATCGTTTCAGCAAATCATCGATCGAGGTCGGACCTTCACGGAGCCTGAAGTGAAGCAAATGGGCGTCATCTTGCTCAAAATCCTGAGCCATCTTCACAGCCAAAACCCGCCGATCCTGCATCGGGACTTGAAGCCCAGCAGTATTGTATTGGGAAGCGACAGACGGCCTCACTTAGTCGATTTTGGCTCGGTCAAAATGCTGAAAAGTATGGAGAGCGTGAACTTTACCATGGTCGGCACCTATGGTTACATGCCGCCTGAGCAGTTCAGTGGCCGGACGGTGCTGGCGTCGGATCTCTACAGCCTGGGAATGACGCTAATTGCGATGCTCACCGGCAAGTCCCCAACAGATCTGCCACGCCAAAAGGGGTATTACGATTTGTCTTCGTCAGGCGATCTGAGTTCGAGCTTTGTGACGTGGCTGCACAGCATCACGGAGACCAACCTAACTCGGCGATTGAAATCGGTGGAGGAGGCGTTGCAAATGCTAAAAGCGACCGATCGGTAGGATCAATTCTCTAAGCGCGATCGACCGGGTCAAAACTCAGAAAGATTCATAAAAAGCTTAGACTACAACCTAAACAAGGGTCCGATCAGCCGAGTGACGGTGCTCATCATGAACATAGAACCGCTCGACAAGACCATGCCTGTAATCGGGAGCACAAATAGCGCCATCATGAAAAAAAGAGCGAAAGGGCTATTGCGAAATCGGTCTAACTTCAAAGCTGGAAACAGTTTTTCACAAACACTGAAGCCGTCCAAGGGTGGAATCGGTAATAAATTAAATAAAAACAGCAGCATATTGATTCGGGCGGCCATAAACAAAAAATCTTGACTCACCATCGGGAGAGCACTTCGCCGCGTTGCAATGATGGCGGTAATGCACAGGGTCCCAAGCACCAGATTAGACAACGGACCTGCGGCGGAAACCAGAATGTCGCTCCATCTCGGATGACGGAATTTGTGGGGGCTGACGGGCATCGATCCCCAGGCTATCCCAGCCACACACAGGAAAATCAGCGACTCATAGCCCATATGGACCACAGGGTTTAGGGTCATATGGCCCTCTTGGCGAGGCGTGTCGTCACCCTGGGAGAGGGCCGCTATTCCATGGGCCAGTTCGTGGATCACAATTGAGATAATCAGAATTGCAACCAGTCTGAAGAAATAAGTAGGATCTTTGAACAAGGTCTCGAAAAACATAAATCTTCCTTCTGTCACGATTAATCCATTATGATCGACATTCTCCAGATGTTTTTGACTTGTCTTTTGAGCTAATTATCTTTTGACATAATTTATGGACGGCTTTCTCAATCTTCATAAACCCTTTGGCTGGACGTCCCACGACTGTGTCGCCCAAGTCCGCCGTCTTTTTCATACCAAGAAGGTTGGCCATGCGGGAACCTTGGATCCAGCAGCGACGGGGGTGTTACCGATCGCCATTGGACGGGCAACGCGGCTGTTACAGTTTTTGCCGACGGGGAAGCGATATCAGGCGATCGTGCGGTTTGGGGTGACGACAGCGACCGATGATCTCGAAGGCGATCGTCTTACGCAGAAGGCATGCCCCGACCTAACCCTAGACCAAATCCAAGCCGTTTTGCCGCAGTTTCAAGGCACCATCCAACAGGTTCCGCCTGCGTTTAGTGCAATTCAAGTGGACGGGAAGCGGCTTTACGATCTAGCCCGCGCAGGGCAAGTGGTGGATGTGCCGATGCGCCAAGTTGAGGTGTCACAGATTGAGGTGTTGGACTGGCGATCGGGCGAGTTTCCAGAAGTGGACCTGGATATTACCTGCGGCGGTGGGACCTATATTCGGGCGATCGCGCGGGATCTGGGATATGTCATGGGTACGGGCGCGACGTTGGCGGGACTGATCCGCACCTATAGCAGCGGGTTTGATATCAGCGAAAGCTGGACCATTGAGGATCTTGAAGCAGCCTTAGAGACCGATGAATTTTCGCTGTATGGCGTTGAGCAACCGCTTATGGGATTGCCGTCGCTCAACTTAAATGCTGAACAAACCTGGCGCTGGTGTAATGGCCAGAGAATTGGGCCGCCGATTGAGGATTGGGTGCTGAATCAGCATTACCGCGTGCAATACCTCAATGCCTCGACTCAGACGCTGGAGTTTCTCGGGATGGGTGAGGTGCAGGTGCGCGATGGGGGGGCTCCGTTTTTGAAAGCCAAGATGGGGTACGCAAACTGTCCGTGCGATCGCCCCACTGATCTCCCCACTGATCAACACCCTAATCAACTCACTGATCAACACCTTGATCAACCGATCGGTACCTAATTTTTTAGGGTATTATTGGCTATGAATTAAGCGAAGTCATTACGAGTTTACCTATGACGCAATCTGCTGTCTCTTCGATCGTTGAAAATGTGGTCATCATCGGCTCAGGTCCGGCTGGATATACCGCTGCAATTTATGCGGCGCGGGCAAATTTGAAGCCGTTGATGTTTGAGGGGCAACAATCAGGTGGCGTACCGGGCGGGCAGCTTATGACGACGGCTGAGGTAGAGAATTTTCCGGGTTTTCCCGACGGGATTACTGGCCCTGAGTTGATGAAGCGAATCCGATCGCAGGCGGAGCGATGGGGCACGGAGTTGCACACTGAAGATGTGGTAACGGTGGATTTGTCGGTCCGTCCATTTGTGATTACGTCCACCGATCGCACCGTTCGATCGCACAGTATTATCATTGCAACCGGGGCAACGGCCAAGCGTCTTGGGTTGCCGAGTGAGCCGACCTATTGGAATGCGGGAATGTCGGCTTGTGCAATTTGTGATGGCGCGTCGCCGTTGTTTAAAAATGCGCCGTTGGTCATTATTGGCGGCGGGGACACGGCGGCAGAAGAAGCGGTGTATCTGACGAAGTATGCGACCCAGGTTCATATGCTGGTACGGACGGACAAATTACGAGCGAGTAAAGCAATGCAAGATCGGGTTTTAAACAATCCGAAAGTGACAATTCATTGGAATACTGAAGCGGTGGATGTGTTTGGAGATGGCGGGTATATGACGGGGGTGAAGGTCCGCGATCGGGTGACTCAGGCTGACACTGATATTGCCGCAAAGGGATTGTTCTATGCGATCGGACATGACCCAAACACACATCTTTTTGAAGGGCAAATGACGTTGGATGCCACGGGTTATATTGTGACCCATCCGGGATCGGTCGCCACGTCAGTCGAAGGCGTCTATGCGGCGGGAGATGTGCAAGATCATGAGTATAGGCAGGCGATTACGGCGGCGGGAACGGGCTGTGCAGCGGCACTTTTGGCTGAACGCTATTTGTCGATGAAGGGGTTAGAAGTTGAGTTTCATCAAGCTCAAGATGCGGCAGTGGTCCACCCCAAAGAAACGTCTGTAGAGCAATCTGTACAAGCATCTACAACCCCGGCAGTAACGACTTCAGCAAATTTTGATGCGACGGCGACTCACTATGTGGGTGGGTTTGCGCTGCGGAAGCTTTATCATGAGACCGATCGGTTAATCATGGTGAAATATGCGTCACCGAGCTGTGGTCCTTGCCATAGTTTGAGTCCGATTTTGAATAAGGTGGTGGCTGAGTTTGAAGGGAAAATTCATTATATTGAAATCGATATTACAGAGGATCCTGAAATCGCTGAATCCGCCGGAGTTATTGGAACTCCAACGATTCAGTTTTTTAAGAACAAAGATAAAGTGGGTGAGATGATCGGGGTGAAGCAGAAGAGCCAATACCGCGAAATGATTGAGTTACATCTTTAAGGCTAAGGGAATTTTTGAGAGTAAGTTTGCATAGGTTAATGTCCGTTTCGATTGCAATCGATGACGGTGGATTTTGTAGGAGATTTGGGTGATGGTTGAATTGAATAGCGAGTCGGGGCAATGGCATCGACCCCTACGATAGGGATCGATCTGCATCGCTTTAACCCGAGTGGCGATCGGGTGGATTTTAAGCTTCCAAGATCGGTGATTCTTTATGTCGCTTCTCTGAATCGGAGTAATCATAAACGAATGGAACTTACCCTGGAATCCATGTTAAGTCTACCCGATGCCATTCGAGTGCGCAGCGATTTAGTGGGTCCATTATTGCTCAATCCTATCGAGACGTGATCTTGGAGACTCTAGGGAAAGGTGAAAATCTGTCTTGGATAGGTTGGTCTTAATATAGAGTCAACGTTTGCTTTTCTAATGCTTCTCCTTTTTAATTTCGTGTGATGACATGTCAGCTTTTAATCCACTTCGCAAAATCAAGACTCTAATTTCCAGCCGCTATGCTAGAAATTTAGGCTGGCTAGGCGGGGCAGAACTGATCAATCGCGTTTTTCGGCTTGCGACGACGATTACACTTATCCGATTGTTTAGCAAATCGGACTATGGGATGCTCTCTGCTATTTACACGACCTTTGAGTTTGCCTTAGTCTTCTCCTTGGGGGAAGGAATCGGCAGCAAGATTCTTCAGACGAGCGACGAGGAAGTGGATGACGTTGCGAATAGCGTCTATTGGATGAATTGGATGTTGATGGGTGGTATTTTCGTTCTGCAATGTTTGATGGCCTATCCGATCGCCTTGTTCTACAGGACTCCAGCGTTAGTCAGTCCTTTGTGTCTATTAGGATTGTGCTATCTCCTACATTATGCGTCGCAATCATCTGTGGCGACCCAAGGGATTTAGTTTAAAGAACTGGCGTGAGATTGCGCAGTTTGGGTCTCGGGTTTTGGGTGTAGAGTTATTAAACCGCATTCGGATGAATATTGATTATTTGATTGTTGCGGGGTTTATGGAAACAGAGGCGTTGGGTCTTTATTTCTTTGCGTTTAATGCCGGGTTAGGGATTAGTCAAAGCGTTTTATGGTCGATCGGAGGGGCATGGTATCCAGAGTTTTGTGCTGTGCGATCGGACGCCATATTGCTTCGCCAAAAGCTCTTCAAAACCTTCAAGACGATCGGCATCATCATCGTGCCATTGGTCCTGCTTCAAGTCGGTTTAGCGCAATTCTACATCCCAATTTTAGCGAAGGGAAATCAATGGAATGGGGCCATTCCGATCGTAATGATTATTTGTTTATCGGCTATTCCGTTAGCCATTGCACGATCGACATCACAGATATTAAGGGCTGTGGACAAAATTCGTCTTGATTTGATTTGGAATATGATTTTTGTGGGGATTTTCTCAGTTGCGATCTTAGTGACGGTATTGATTGGGAAGCAATACGCAGGTGGAAACATGCAGGTGCAATTGATTCAGGTTGCCGTGACGGTTTTAGTGACGCAAGCTATTCTGTTACCGGGATTTACCTGGTTTGTCGATCGCGAGTTGTTTGGGTCTAAGTCGATCGACAGGTTCAGTCCCAAAATCTAGGACACATTCCAAACTCGTAGGGGGCATCAATGCCATAGAACCCTACTCGGATTGAAGGGTAGACTTCAGCAATCGCAATCATGGTGTTAGTTTGAGCAAGTTCTACGATGCCTTTTGCATGTTGCTTTTCCTCAACGCGAGTGTGAATTTTTAAGATTTGTCCTGTAATCGGCGCACGGAGGTAGGCTCGATCGAGTTCCGTTTCAGTTCGTTTAAGAAGGGCTAGGGCGTGATATATGTAGCTACGGCTAGCCGTAGCTATATATATCGAACGATCATTATAATACAAGTGCGATGAGAGAATTTTGGATGAAAGGATTTAAAGGCGATCGGCTTTGGTGAGGATGCCCGCTAGGATGAGAACGAGATGGGGCAAATCTTCGGGGACGCGGTAGATTTTGAGATCTTGGGTGATGGTGCGATGAGCGCGATCGAAGCATCCGAAAATCCAGGAGTCGCCTGTTGTGACGGCACCGTAGAGCAGTGGATTGGTGCGATCGGTCCATTGGTCTAGGGCGATGAGTTCGGCGGCAAGCTGAACAAATCCTCGGGTGAGGTCTGATTTTTTGGCTTCTATGACGAGGAGTTGATCGGTGGATTCGAGGTAGTAGTCTAGTTCTCCTTTGAGGTATTGGCTGACATCAATGCTGTACTCAATGTTGACTCTAGCGTTGATTGACGTGGCGACTTCTAACAAAATTGGCGATATCAAAACTTCTCGTCGAGCCATTTCACTTTCTAAACTAACCTGTTGACGAGTGCGATCGATCCGGTGGCTAAGTTCTACAATCGTTGGGATGGTTCCAACGGGAGAAACGGGCAGGATGAGATGGGCTAGGTGATAGGTGGCGTCCAGTTCTCGCAAGATATCGGCTATGGCAAACTTTAAGGTGAAGTAGCTGTGGAACGTGTAGGACTGGTCGGGCTTGAGAATGCGGCGGTGAGTAGACATGCGCGTGACCTAGAACTGCGATCGCTTTCATAGCATAGCAACTTAGCGGCGATCGGACGGACATTAGGCCGATCGCACGTTACGTCACATGTCGCATCCGATCGATCGCCGCTGCGAGTTCAAGGGTTCTAACCCGCACCAAATCGCCCTGAGGATAGCTTGTGAGGTCGTCAAAGGGTTGCTGACTCCAATGGGTTAACGCTTGCTGAGCGTCGGGGTTGCTAGGAAGATGTTGGTTGAGGGTTTGGATTAGGGCGGCTATGGTGCGGAGTTGGCCGGATTCTTCGAGTTGTTCGATTTGGGATACGTCAATCTTACAATCACCGATCGAAATTTCATTCACGCCGTCGATCCTAATTTTTCGACGATCGCTTTGATCGACTTGATCTAGAAATCCTGCTGCTAGCGTTCGTTTGTGATGGTAATTCCATTGTCCCGTAATTTCGATGGTGCGATCGCTTAGGTTAGCTTGGGCGATCGCTTTTGCATGTTCAGTTACGTCGCTAGCCTGGAAGGAATCCATTGCAATAACCGTGTCTGCAACGTCGAGATAATCCCCGCAGCCGCCCATGACCAAAATGGTGGAAATGCCCTGTTCATCATAGAGTTGGCGGACGCGATCGAGGAAGGGGGTGATGGGTTCTTGGGCTTTGGCGATGAGCTGCTGCATTCGTCGATCGCGGATCATGAAATTGGTAGCGCAGGTGTCTTCGTCGAGGAGGAGAACGCGGGATCCTGAAATGAGGGCTTCGAGAATGTTGGCCGCTTGGGAGGTGCTGCCGCTAGCATTTGGGGTGGAAAATTGGGTGGTCGATCGATCGAAGGGTAGGTGATTGATAAAGGGTGAGAGGTCTAAGTTAGTAATGGCGCGGCCTTCTTCGGCGCGGATTCGGACTGAGGTGAGGTTGCTGACAATGCACTCGCGACCGTCGCCGGGAATGTGGTTATAAATGCCGCGTTCGATCGCATGGAGGAGCGTTGATTTGCCATGAAATCCACCGCCGACGATCAAGGTGATGCCGTTAGAAACGCCCATTCCGATGATGTCGCCTTGGTGCAGCGTTGAAAGCGTGATTTCTAAGGATTGGGGTGAGGTGAAGGGGATGACGTCTGCTGTGAGTGGGCGATCGTCTACGCCGCTTCTTCGAGGAAGGATGGAACCGTTGGCGACGAATGCGATGAGATTGTGGGCTTCAAGCTGTTCGCGAAGGTGATGGGTATCTTCTACGGTGTTGATGTGACGTTCGATCGCTTTAGCATTGAGACTCGCGTATTTTAAAACTCGATCGATAAGTCTTGGTAAGTCTTCGCACAGCAATTCATTCGCTTCTTGTCCAGCGATGCGTCTGCCATAGGCGGGGAGTCCGACTAAGAATCTTAACTCAACTTCGGTCGTATTGATTAATGCAGCAGACCTGTCGAGTACGGATTGGCTGGCGGGGGCGATCGTTAGGCGTCCACTGTTGCCGCTGCCGCGTTTGGCTTGGGATGAGGCGGAATGCGTGTGAAATTCGCGGGTGAGATAGTCCCGTAGTGCGATCGCCCGGACTTCGTTGGAGAATAAATGCTTGGGAAATTGTGCAACTGTATTTTTCATGACGACGCGGCATTGGCTCGGCGATGCAAACGGGTCGCCCTGGATGCGATCGAAAATTAGCGTAAAATCTGGGAAGGTATGTGCGCCTTTGAGATCGTGGTATGCCCTGTAGCTAGCTCCGTCGATGCGTTGAAGGATTTGGGTCAGGGTCGGCATGATGTGTGGGACAATTTAGAGGGATGAGGCGATTGTTAGTTTATACGACTTTTAGGGACAGGAGCGATCGGATGAGTGATGTAGTGCCGGATGGATGGTCAGAAGATGAGTTTGGACCGTCAGAGGAGTTTATTAAGCTAGATCAGTTCATGAAACTGATGGGTGCTGTGGGAACGGGCGGTCAAGCGAAGGTGCTAATTCAGTCAGCGGAAGTACGAGTGAATGGCACTATAGAGACGCGTCGAGGTCGGAAATTACGCCAAGGTGATCTAGTGGATATTTTAGGTGAAACCTTTACAGTTGAGATTACCGGAGCGGATGCCTGGGCTTAGGACTTGAAAATTACAACCCTAGAATTTAAGTGGAGCTGATTATGTATTTGACTTGGTTAGACAGTAATTCTTGGCTAGTAGAGTTTGGGGAGGGCGATCGGACGACTCGGGTGTTGATGGACCCTTGGTTGGTGGGGGATCTGATGTTTGGCAATGCGAAGTGGTTCTTTCGGGGATTTCGCAAAAGCGATCGCACGATTCCTGAAAATATTGATCTGATTGTGTTGTCGCAAGGGCTAGAAGATCATGCCCATCCGCCGACGTTGAAAGTATTGGATAAGTCAATTCCAGTTGTGGGATCTCCGGCTGCTGCAAAGGTCGCAACTGCTTTGGGCTTTACACACGTGACGACGCTGGAACACGATCGGGTATTTACGTTGGACGATCGGGTCAAAATTCAGGCATTAGAAGGATCGACCGTAGGTCCGACGACTAAGGAAAATGCCTATGTGATGCGCGATTTATTAACGGGTGCAACGCTATACTACGAACCGCATGGTTCTCATTCACCGAAGCTCAAAGAGATGGGTGAGATTGATGTGGTCCTCACGCCCATGATTGATTTAAAGTTGCCGGTCGTCGGTTCTTTTATTAAAGGGATGTCTAGTTCGCTCGAACTTGCAAAGTGGGTCAATCCTCAGGTGATGTTGCCGACGGCTGCGGGTGGGGATATCAATTTTGAAGGAATTTTGATCAAAGCGTTCACAGCCGAAGGTGGTCCTCAAGAATTGCAGCAGCAGCTTCAAGATGCCGGATTAAAAACTCGAATTATCGAGCCAAAACCAGGCGTTCGGACTGAAATTGCGATCGCTAATCCCTGTCCCATTTAGGATAGAAGTCAGCTCTTGCCGTTAGCCGCCGAGGAAGACGATCGATGGTAGGGCGATCGAAAATTTGTTGAGAGAGGTTTAGATAGTTTTGTATGATGGACGTGATTAAAAAAGAGGCTTGAACCGTTGCCTCAACTGTGATTTATGTCTGAACATCAACATCTCTCAAACTTTATTTGGCAGGTTGCGGATTTGCTTCGTGGTCCCTATCGCCCCCCTCAGTACGAGCGGGTCATGTTGCCGTTGACGGTGTTGAGGCGGTTTGATTGTGTGTTGGCTTCGACTAAGACGGACGTGTTGAGAGGGTATGTGAAATGGCAAGATAAACCCGATGCTGTCCGTGATCCCATTTTAAATAATATTGCAGGACAGAATTTTCATAATCATTCTGAGTTTAGTTTTGAAGGGACGGAGGATGGGACGGGAGGGCGCAAAGGGGGACTGAAGGGCGATCCAGATAATATTGATAAGCATTTGATGAGCTATATCAATGGCTTTTCTCAGGATATTCGAGATATTTTCGATCGCTTTGAGTTTACTGCCGAAATTGAGAAGATGCGAGAGGCTAATATCTTGTATCTGGTGGTGTCTGAGTTTTGTAATATCGATTTGCATCCCGATCGGGTTGATAACATTCAGATGGGGTTGTTGTTTGAAGATTTGATTCGGCGATTTAATGAGTTAGCGAATGAGACGGCGGGGGATCACTTTACGCCGCGTGAGGTGATTCGGTTAATGGTGGATCTGCTCTTTGATCCGGATGATGAGATGCTGACTCAGCCTGTGGTCTGTAAGATGCTGGACCCGACGTGTGGAACGGGGGGAATGCTGGCGGAGGCGCAGTCGTATTTGCGTGAAAATAATCCACAGGCGAAGCTGTTTGTGTATGGGCAGGATTTTAATCCGCGTGCTTATGCGATCGCGGCTTCGGATTTGTTGTTGAAAGGGAACAGTACGAGTGATATTCAGTTTGGGGATACGTTGCTGGACGATCGGTTTCCCAATGAGAAATTTAATTATTTGATTGCGAATCCGCCGTTTGGGGTGGATTGGAAGAAGCAGCAAAAGGCGGTGAAACTGGAACACGATCGCTATGGTTATGCGGCGCGGTTTGGGGCGGGGTTGCCAAGGGTGAATGATGGGTCGCTGTTGTTTTTGCAGCATATGGTGAGTAAGTTTGAGCTGTATGACCCTGCGCAGAAGAAAAATGGATCCAGAATGGCGATCGTGTTTAATGGATCTCCGTTATTTACGGGTGGGGCGGGGAGTGGGGAAAGTGAGATTCGGAAGTGGGTGATTGAGAATGATTGGCTGGAGGCGATTGTGGCGTTGCCGGAACAGATGTTTTATAACACGGGCATCGGGACGTATGTGTGGGTGGTGACGAATCGGAAGCAGGCCGATCGCACAGGGCGGGTGCAGTTGATTGATGCGCGCGATCGATGGAAGCCGATGCGGAAAAGTCTGGGGGATAAGCGGCGGTATGTGGGTGAGGAGGATATTGTTACTATTGTTCAGGAGTATGGAAAGTTTGAGGAATCGAAGACGAGTAAGATTTTTGATAATGCGGATTTTGGGTATCAGCGGGTGCCGATCGAGCGTCCGTTGCGGTTGTTGTATGAGATGACGTTGGCGCGTAAGAGTGAGTTTTTGGATGTGGTGCCGCATCTTTTGGATGATATTCAGGCGATCGATAAGCAGCTAGGACGATCGCCTCGGACGGATTGGAATGAGTTTGAGGGATTGGTTAAGCGATTGCTGGGCGATCGGGATAGTAAATGGAAAAGTGGGGAGTGGAAGTTGTTCAGAGCGGTCTTTACGGCGGTGGAACCGGAGGCGGAATCTGTCATTTTAAAGGAGCGCAAGGCCAAGAAGGAAGCGGATGCGCGGGTGTGGGGTTGGTTTCCTGTGAGGGATGGGAAGTGGGAGCGATCGTATGAGCCGGATACTAAGTTGCGGGATTATGAGAATGTGGGGTTGAAGGATGAAGTGGTGCGGTATTTTTGCGCAGAGGTGGAGCCGCATGTGGGGGATGCTTGGGCGGATGGGGAGAAGATTCGGAGTGCCTATGAGATTAATTTTAATCGGTATTTCTATGAGTATCAGCCGCCACGTCCTTTAGTGGAGATTGATGCGGATTTGCGAGATATGGAAGAGAAGATTCTGCATTTGTTGCGGGAGGTTATTGGATGATTGCACTAGCTTCTCGGAACGATCTACTAACAGAAATTGATAATCCTTGGCAACCTGTACACAATTCAGGCTGGAATTTTATTCAAGTTAAAGTTGGATACAACATTATTCTAGGAAAAATGCTTCATAACGAGGCAACTTCACCCGAAGATCTTGAAGTACCTTATTTGAAAAGTCAACATGTCCAATGGGATAAGGTTGTTCTTCAGGATTTACCTACGATGTGGGCATCGCCTTGGGAAATCAAAACCCTTACTATCAGGACAGGCGATCTTCTAGTTTGTGAGGGCGGTGATGTAGGGCGTGCAGGTATCGTTAGCGGAACTCCTCCAGGAAATTGCATTATCCAGAATGCTCTTCATCTGGTGCGCGCAAGATATGGAAATAGCACACACTTTTTACGATATCTACTACAACATGCGGCTTCCCATAAATGGTTTGAAGTTCTATGTAATCGTGCAACAATAGCCCACTTTACTGTCGATAAATTTAGCCAAATGTGGATTTGGCTACCTCCGCTAGATGAACAACGTCAAACATCAAATTACCTCGATCGCACTACCCAAAGCATCGACGCGCTCATTGCTGCCAAAAAACGACTTCTAGAACTGTTGGCGGAGAAGAGACGATCGATAATTACTCAAGCGGTGACTCGTGGGTTGACGGATGATGTGCCTATGAAGGACTCTGGATTATCTTGGGTCGGCTTAGTTCCAGAGAATTGGAATGTTGAAAATCTGAAGTACCATCTTTCCAATATTGAACAAGGCTGGTCGCCACAAAGTGATAACTTCCCTGCGGATCTCGATGAATGGGGCGTCCTGAAAGTTGGATCTGTAAATGGGTGGGATTTCAACCCCATTGAGAACAAGCGCATTCCCTTGGAGTTAGACATACCGCTTGAATATGAAATTAAATCAGGGGATATTCTAGTTAGTCGAGCTAATACAACAGAGTTAGTTGGAAGTGCTTCACTGGTAAAAGATGTTCGTCCAAAACTTTTACTCTGCGATAAGATATATCGTCTGATTCCTTTTGGAAATAGGTTGGTACCTGAATATCTAGTCTTTTACTTACGATCGTTAGCAGGTCGATTTGAAATTGAGCGAGATGCCACAGGAGCAAGTAGTTCTATGCAAAATATCTCACAAGGTACGATCGCAAACCTCTGGATTCCGAGACCACCTGTAGAAGAACAACTCAACATAGTTGTTTATATTGAAAGTAAGCTTTTGCTATTTGAGAAATTAGAGAATATAACGAAACAATGCATCGCCCTCCTCCAAGAACGCCGCACTTCCCTAATTTCTGCCGCCGTCACCGGACAATTCCACATCCCTAGCTAACCCCATGCTCATCAAAACCCTTGCCCTCACCAACATTCGTGCCTTCAACCATGCAGAAATCACATTTCAACCTGGAATGAATTTGATCGTCGGTATTAATGGAGTCGGTAAATCCACAATTCTGGATGGATTACGGATTCTTCTCTCTCAATCTCTGCCTAAGCTCTCCCAAGTCCGTAGTAAACCTCTTGATTTTAAAGTCTCTGATATTACGATCGGTCAAGGTTCATTAACTGGAGGACTCATTTTTCAAGTTGCCGATATCGAATTTCGTTACCTACGCCATCAGCCGCGTGAGAAATACGTTGCCCCCACTAATTCCACTAGCGAAACGGGTGGAAATGTCGATCGGCGTGTTCTCACCCCCAATGATGCAAAAACACTCAAGTCCGTCAAAAACTCTCAACGACAACCGATCGCCCTATATTTCTCCACTCGTCGTGCCCTTGCAACAATTAATATCCAGACCAAGAGTAAAAATTCCGCTTTTAGTAATCCGCTCGATCATCGTGAACTTCGCCTCCCAGAATTTGCCGATTGGTTCTTTGCTCAAAAGCAGCTTGTCCTAGAAAATGCACCCAATGCACAAGGTCATCTAACTGCACTCGAGATTGCAGTTAAGAACTTTATCGACACTTTTGCCTATCTGGTAGTGGAGCGCGACAGTAATCTTCACCAGGACAAACAGGGAAATGTAACCAGAAGATTCCAAGTAACATTCCTAATTGAAAAATCTGGAATTGAACTCGATATCCTCCAACTCTCCGACGGTGAACGTGGCATTCTCGCCCTCGTTCTCGATATCACCCGTCGCCTCTCCCAAGCAAACCCAAATCTCAAGGATCCCCTTCAAGCCCAAGCCGTTGTCCTGATTGACGAACTAGACTTACATCTTCATCCCCAGTGGCAACGATCGATCGTCTCCAAGCTCACCACCACCTTCCCCAACTGCCAATTTATCGCCACCACCCACTCTCCACTGATCATCGGCGAAGTCGCCCCCGAAAGCGTCATCCTAATTGCCGAAAATGGCGAAATCATTCATCCTAACCAATCCCTCGGCATGGACACCGACTGGATACTCAAATACATCATGGGCGCAACCACCCGACACACCGAAACAACATTAGAACTACAACGCATTGCTGATCTAATTGAAACCGAAGATTATGACGAAGCAACAGACGCGATCGACATTCTTCGAGACACCATCGGCGAATTCCCCGAACTGGTAAAACTACAAACCCGAATCGATCGCTTCCAAATGCTAGGTGAATAAATGAAACGCATCATCAAAAGCAATCCACCGATCGAACTCAAACAATGGTTTCACGCACAGCCCACCGATAAAAATGAAAAGCTGAACTGCCGTTATCACAACCTACCCAGCGACATTCGCTCGATCGTAAAACAGAGTCTTTTAGAAGACCAAGGTTATCTCTGTTGTTACACGGGCATCCGCATCAGCGAAGCCCGATCGCACATCGAACACCTAAAACCTCAAAGCATTTACTTTGAGAACTACGAAGATGTTGACTATAACAACTTGCTAGCCGCTCATCCCGGTCCAAATTTGGGTCAATGCGCCTACGGTGCCCATCCAAAAGCCGATTGGTACCACGAAGAGCACTTCATTAGTCCACTCAGTCCCCAATGCGAAACTGCATTCAAATTTAGTTCAAACGGTGAAATCCAACCGACTCCAGACAACACCGCCGCCCAAACCACGATCGATCGGCTTAACCTCACCGATCCGTCCCTCACCGAAATGAGGAAACAAGCGATCGAAGCATTCCTCTTTGAATCCGAAATCAGCCTAAAGAAAGCGGAAAATCTGTTAGAAAAGATATACGATCGAAACCAGAAAGGACAACTTCGACCTTTTTGCATTGTTCTCAAACAAGCCTGCGAAGATTACATCAAACGAAAAAAGCAAACTCAGACCCGCAACAAAGCAATTCAATCCCGGAGCAAAACATGACACAATCCAATGACTCCAACGATTTCAGCCAAGAAGTTACTCGAAACTTGAGAAGCCTAAATCGTCGTGTCGATCGCCTAGAATATGCTCAGATCTCGCCTCAGGAATTCTCCAGAGCCTTCGATCGTGTCTACGATGAAATTGACGCCCTAGAAGCAATTATTAATCAGAGATTCGATCGGCTTGAAAGCGAGGCTCAAGAGCTAAACCGTAAATTTGACATCGTAATGAAACATATCACCGGACAGAGTGACACATAGATCCTAGCTATCCTCAAATACAATATCCTCATAGACTCGTTCGATCGGAAAAGTTAAATTTACGCTTTTCAACTCAACAACATCACCCTCCCGATAATCAATAATATCCCACTTCCCATCAGAACCCTTGTGATATAGTTCGATCATCACAGAATCCGCATCCACCAACACATAATCTTGCAAACTAGCATTGCGTCGATACCGTCTAAACTTATGACCCCGATCGTAAGCTTCTGTCGTCGGCGACAAAACCTCAACAATCAAACAGGGATAAGTAATAAATTGAACATTCACCTGATCTCGAACATCACAAGTCACACTTAAATCAGGATAAACATAATGACTAGAACCTTGAATACTCACCCTGGCATCAGAATTCAACGTTTTGCAACCACCGCCTCGCAAATGAGCCTTCAGTAGCGCCAAAAAATTACCCGCAATTTCACTATGATTAATCGTGCCACCAGACATCACATAGACATCACCATCAATATACTCATGACGACTGCTTTGCCCTTCTTCCCAGGCAAAGTATTCATCGGGAGTTAGCTTTGGAAAACTTTCTTTGAGAGCACTCATAGGACCATTTCAATCCGTTAATCATTTGTGAACATTAGCCCTGAAACTGCTGCATTAACCAAGCATTCGTCGCCGATTGGCTTTCCTCGCGGCTGCGCTCCAATGCCTGCTCCAAAATCTTCAAGTTCAACCCTGATAACACGCGTGACTCCTGAACTTGCCGAGTACTCCCATCTTCGATCGCAAATACCAAAATTTGTATTTTTTTCACATTCACAATCCAATACTCAGAAATCCCCAACGCCTCATACTGCGATCGTTTCGTCCCAAAATCATCTGCAAACGAAGTGTCCGAAATTTCAATGACCAGATTGGGAATGGGATATTGATCCAAATTCACCACCTTCGTCCCCCAAGGAATCTCCTGCGCAGCCTCTCCCACATAGTACGAAATATCGGGCTGGAACTCATCCATCCCCGTTTTACGATAGGAACAGGCATCATGTCCATTTGCCTCAATGCCTTGACTCGCCATAAAAAATGACAGCGCAAACATAATCAACATGTGGTCCTTAGAATGATCCGCGCCCGTAGAAATCGGTTCAAACCTCATTCTGCCATTGTAGTAGTAACATTTAAGCTTCTCCGATTCTGGAGCATCCGCAATCTGAACAAAAGAGTCCCATGTTGCAGACTGCCAAGTATTTAGGAGAGGCTGAACTTGCAGTAGGGTTGTCATGATCGTTTACCATGCCAATATGATTCATCAACCAGATCCCAATTCTACACCACCCGCAATATAATACTCCTAGCGGTAAATAAGGTCACAGCGATGAGCATCCATACTGAAACAGCCTTCGAGCAAGTCATCGAAACCCATCTCCTTCATCATGGCTACCGCAAACTCGCAAACAAAGAATTCGACACCGATCGCGCCCTCTTCCCCAAAACCGCGATCGCCTTCATCCAAAAAACGCAACCCAAAGAATGGGAACGCCTCGAAAAACTCCACGGCGACAACACCCCCAACCAAATCCTCACCGACCTCTGCAAATGGCTAGACACCTACGGCGCACTCCAAGTCCTGCGCCACGGCTTCAAATGCTACGGACGTACTCTCCACATCGCCACCTTCAAAGCCGCTCACACCCTCAACCCCGAACTCGAAACCCACTACCAAGCCAACCAACTCACCATCACCCGCCAACTCCAATACCGCAAACCCGACAAAAAATCTAAATCCACCTATCTCCCAGGCTCCGGGACAAAACACGGCATCATCGACCTCGCCCTCAGCCTCAACGGCATCCCGATCGTCACCCTCGAACTCAAAAATCCCCTTACCGGACAAACCGCCGAAAACGCCAAAACTCAATATCGCAACGATCGAGATCCCCGCGAACCCCTCTTTGAATTCAAACGCCGCACCCTCGCCCACTTCGCCGTCGATACCGAGCTTGTCTGGATGACCACCCGCCTCGCCGGAACCGCCACCAGCTTCCTCCCCTTCAACCAAGGCAACCAAGGCGGAGCCGGAAACCCAACCGATCCTAACGGCAACAATTATCGCACCGCCTACCTCTGGGAAGAAGTCCTCCAACGTGACAGCCTCCTTGATTTGATCGCCCGATTCATCCATCTCCAAATCGACGAAAAACAAGACGAAAACGGACGCAAATTCAAAAAAGAAACTCTCATCTTCCCGCGCTATCACCAACTCCAAGCCGTCCGAACGCTAGTCCAAGCCGCCCAGCAAGAAGGCATCGGACAAAACTACCTCATCGAACACTCTGCCGGAAGCGGTAAGAGCAACACGATCGGCTGGCTCACTCACCGCCTCTCCTCCCTCCACAATGACGCAAACGAACGCATTTTCGATAGCGTCATCGTCATCACCGATCGTCGCGTCCTCGACCAACAACTCCAAGACACCATCTACCAATTCGAGCATCGTCAAGGCGTCGTCCAAAAAATCGACAAAGACTCCACCCAACTCGCGATCGCCCTCGAAAACGCCGTCCCCATCATCATCACCACCCTCCAAAAATTCCCCCACGTCAGCAAAAAACTGCTCAAACTCGCCCAAGACGGCAAACGACCGGGCACCGACATCCTCCCCACCCGCCGCTGCGCTGTCATCATCGACGAAGCCCACAGTTCCCAATCCGGAGAAACCGCCACCCAACTCAAAGGCGTCCTCGGCGGTGAACAATTGCAAGCAGAAGCCAAACAACGTGCCATCGAAGAAGGACAAGAAAACATGGAAGAACTGTTCAAAAGCATGGCCATGCGATCGCACCAAGCCAACCTCAGCTTCTTCGCCTTCACCGCCACCCCAAAACACAAAACCCTAAAAGTCTTTGGTCGAGACGGAAAAGCCGCTCATCAATACACCATGCGACAAGCTATTGAAGAAGGCTTCATCATGGATGTCCTCCAAAGCTACACCACCTACAAAACCTACTACAAACTCACCCATCAATCCGCAGAAGACCCTAACGTAGAACGCAAATCAGCCGCTCTCGCCCTCGCTCGATTTATGCGCCTCCATCCCCACAACATTTCTCAAAAAACCGAAGTCATAGTAGAGCATTTCAACACCGTCACCCGCCACAAAATTGGGGGTAAAGCGAAGGCAATGGTCATTACTGGATCTCGCCTAGAAGCCGTTCGATACAAACAAAGCTTCGACCAATATATCCGCAGCAAAGGTTATGCGATCAAAAGTCTTGTCGCCTTTTCAGGCATCGTTGAAGACGACAAAATCAAAGGAGTAAACTATACCGAAGAAGGCATGAACAAAGGCATTCGAGAGCAAGAACTCCCCGAACAATTTTCCAGCAATGATTATCAAGTCCTCCTCGTTGCCGAAAAATACCAAACAGGTTTCGACCAGCCGCTTCTACATACCCTGTACATCGATCGTTGTCTCGCAGGCATTCAAGCCGTCCAAACCCTATCTCGTCTAAACCGCACCCATCCACTGAAAGAAGATACCTTTATCCTAGATTTTGTAAACGACCCTGAAGAAATCCAAGAAGCCTTCAAGCAATTCTATGAAGGTGCTGAAATAGGCGCTGAAGCCACGCCTGAGCAGCTTTATGAATTAGTGGCTAATCTAGATCAATCCGGAATCTACCTACCCAAAGAGGTCGATCGCTTCTGTACCATTTACTTTAAACCCAAACAACGACAAAGCCCGACCGATCACCAAACGATGAATGCAGCACTCGATCCCGCTGTCGATCGCTTCAAAGCCTACCAAGACAACGAGTCAGAATCAGCAATGCTCTGGCGCAATAATCTCACAGCCTTTCGCAATCTCTACGCATTCCTCAGCCAAGTCATTCCCTATCAAGACTCTGATTTAGAAAAGCGCTATATCTTCTTACGTCATCTCTCCACAAAACTCCCGACCCACGATCGAAAGGCTCAATACGACTTTGACGGAGACGTTCAACTTGAATACTACCGACTTCAAAAAATTAGCGAAGGTTCAATAGATCTCAAGAAAGGCTATGGACAAGCACTAGACGGTCCAAAATCAGTTGGGAGTGGTCTAGTAAGAGAGAAATTAGTTCAACTTTCCCAGCTTGTCCATCTGATCAATACTCGATTTGGAACCGAATTCAATCAAGCCGACCAACTCTTCTTCGATCAAATCATCCAAACAGCCGCACAGTCTGGAGAACTCCAACAAGCCGTAGACGCCAACTCCAAAGAGGGCTTTAAACTCCTATTTGGACAAATTCTAAAATCAATCTTCACTGAAAGAATTGATCAAAATGAAGAAATTTTTGCTCGTTATATGAGCGACGACTTATTTCACGACTTAGTTTTAGAACGATTGAATTCAGATGTCTACGATCGTCTTTCACATGAAAAAACTGCTTCTAAATGAGTTTGTGTTCGTCATCAGAAATGCTACGCCGCCGCAAAATGGATGGGATCTTGATCGCGACGATTCTGGACGGGTAACGGGGCGGGTTGCCGATCGCCCACCAAAGCTGCTGTTTCCTCTAGGGCCGTACGCAGTCGTTTTGCGGCATAGATAGACATATCTCGGGGGACATTAACCCGATCGCGCAGGTACCGCAACGCCACATCCATATCGGCAGGAGGCGTGCAGGGTTCGCCCGTCATCATCACCGTCAACGCGCATCTTAGGGCTTCATCAAAGGTGCGATCGTCGGCTGGATTGACTTTGATAATATTGGTTCGGTGTTGGATGACGCGGCACAATGCCTCAGCGCAGGAGGTTTCGGGTTCCGGATACCCCACGTCAGGCAGCCCCAACCATGGACCTTGGTTGACCCGAGCTTTGTTTACCTGCATTTGCGGGATGCCATTTTCGTAGCAGCCTCCCATTTGGGGCGGTAAGTCATGGACGTGGGTGTGAAAATCACTCTGGGTTCCCCGGTAGGTCGATCGGGTTTCCATGGCGCTGCACCACTCAGCAAAACGCGGATGAATTTCTCGCATAGAGTAGCCTTTGTAGTAGTACAAACTCGCGTTCATGCGCTCTACATACGGCGTAAAGATTACATCTGCGGTGCCAAATTCAGCCAAAAAGTATGGTCCCGGCGTTGCTGATAAGGCCGTTTCAACTTGCTGCATTATTTCGATAAACTGTTCACGACTTCGATCGTCATCTCGTTGTGATTGTGACCTGCACAGCCAGTTGCACCAGACCCGAAATAGCAATCGCTCCAAATATCGCATCGGTTTCACTTGCGAATCGTTCATCGAAAGACTGAGTGGTCCAAAAGCTTTCTCTAAAGCAATCAAAATATCATCACTTTCAGTAATCATTCGACCGTCTAATTCTAGCGCAGGCAGCATTCCCGATGGAACTTTGCGCTTATACCAAGCCTCTTTATTTCCGTAGCAAAACATCGTTACTTTTTCGATACGGTAGGGAATCTCTTTCTCCTCTAACCATAGCCAAATCTTCTGGCAGTAGGGGCACCACGCATGGTTATCACGGTACAACGTCACCCGTACGTCCGCCTCCGTTTTGCCAAATAACCGAAGTCGTGACTTAGCGTTGGTCGGGCCGTTAGTCCGATCGATTTCAAAGTCTGTAAGGGCGTCGAGTTCAGGCCAAGTTAGGGGAGTGCGGGACATAAATTTCGACGTAGGGGTGCAATGGTTTTTCGATCATAGCACTGCATTCACAGAAGCCAATAGCCGCCTATCGCCCTAACCGATTCAGGATGCCGTCACAGCCGCCCGGAACCGTCGATCGAGTTTGAGTGCCGCCCCACGAACAGATATAACAGCGTTGTTCTTCTGAAAGGTCTTCCACATTAGTAAAGTCTGCGTTTTCCACCACTGCTCCGGTAAATTCACCCGATCGATAATTAGGCACATCCGTTCGGCTTCGAGGCGTTGCGGTCTCAAGTTTGCCATAGAAAAATTGGGCTGCATTGACATCCGTATTTCGCAGATTTGCCCCGACCAAAATCGTCCGAGACAAGTTACATTTCACCAGTTCACAATTACTCAGATCCGCCCGAATCAGATTGGCCTCACTCAAATCCACCCACCGCAAATCACTGTCTTCCAAATCACTTCCGGCCAGCATAACGCCCAGATCAATCACGCGCGTCCCCGCAATCCGGTCCTCAGCATAGCCGCCTTGCCCATCCAAAATCGGGCGACCCAGCCTTTGATCTCGCTTCAGCGGCGACAGCAACTTTGCGCGGGACAAAAACCGAAGAATCTTCGCCTTCCCGATCGCATCTACACTGCTAAAAATCGCTGCCGTTCTGCCTTCCGCGATCGCTCGTTCTTGGGGCCAATCTTCAAGCAACCCTTCATCATCCAAAACCAGATCGGAAATCCCTTGAAAATAAGTATCAATGGTTTGTTGTTGAGTAATGATGTTTTGTTGAATGGTGAGATCTTTTGAAATCACATATTGTCGCCATGCAATGTACACCGCCAACACCGCAATCAAAATCTGCCCCAACGCCCCAAACACTTCCCCCAACGCCCCGATCGCATCCCAATTCGCATCAGCCAACTGGAACGAAATCCACCGTCCCGCCCCCATCGCCTGCAAAAACCCAACAAACCCCACTCCCAACCCAATAGACGCGATCAAAATCCCGCCATCCGTAGGCGACAGCAACTCACCCAACGCTGCCCTCACCGACGGATAGAAGATACGGCCCGAGATCAACACCGCCAGACCCGATCCCCCGATCGTCACCCATTGCTTTCCCAGCAGCATTCCAATCAGAATCACCCCCACCGACAGCAGCAGTAAAACAATAAGCGTCTTAGGATTAGGCGCGATCGAAGCCTCCATCAGTTCATGTTCATGTTTCCGAACCGCAAACGAAGGTTTTACAGGCGTGAGATCAGTAGACATAAATAAATCCAAACCCCCAAAACACAAAATCTCCCCATATCGTACCCGACCACCCCCAACAATCCAACGTAAATCCAACGTAGGATGCGTTAAGCGAAGCAACGCATCAATCTAATCCAAAAACCATCAATCCCCCAAATCATCCCCCCAAATCATCCCCCCACCAAAGCCGATCGCGCCCCCTTCAACGCCTCCAACAATTCCATCCCCACATTTTGACTATTAAGTCCCGAATGATGCCCCGCCCCCGGCCCGTGATAATCGCTCCCCCCCGTCATCAGCAACCCATAAGTCTCACAAAACCGCGCCAACTTCTCCTGCTGATACTCCGTATGACTCGGATGAAACACCTCAATCCCCATCAACCCCGCCTCCACCAGCTTCGGCAACACTGCCTCCACCTCCCCGCCCCGAAACAAATAAGGATGCGCCCACACCGGAATTCCATCACAGGCCAAAATCAGCTCAATCCCCTCTGACGCATAGAACTTCTCATAGTCCACACAAGCGGGCATCCCCTCCCCCAAAAAACGATCGAACGCCTCCCTTGAATCCTTCACATACCCCGCCTCCCGCAGCGCCCGCGCAATATGGGGTCTTCCCGGAGCCATCCCCGGTCCCATAGGTGGCAGCTCCACCGGATAGCCCAACGCCTCTAGCTTATCCAACATGGCCTGTGCCCGACGCTTACGCCCTGCGAGCCGTTCCATTAGCGGACCACTCAGCTTGTCGCGATCGGGATAAAAGCCCAAGATGTGCATCGATTTTCCGTTGTAAACCGTACTCAACTCCAATCCCGGCACAATCTCGATCGGCTGACTCACCGAAAAAGATGGCTGGGATAAGCGATCGTATAGATCGGGATCCTTCGCAGCTTCTCTGGCCTCATCCCAACCCGCCAGCGTATCGTGATCCGTAATAGCCATGGCTCTGACCCCAGCCATCACCGCCGATTCTACTAAGCGAGTGGGACTTAAGGTGCCATCAGAAAATGTTGTGTGACAGTGAAGTTCAATCATTAAAACCAGAACCTTGACGCAGGATAGTTACTGCAAGTTTAAATGAATTTCAAATAAATTTTAAGTGCGATTTTAAAGTCCGGCTCACTCAATAAGATGAGGCGATCGTGACTTCCATAACAACTTACTACGTAGACTTCATGCACCCTCCGTCATCAGATGCCTTTTTATCATGCCTTTATGTGTTCAGAAGCGGACTGTAACTTTTGGCCTACTCCCTCGTCAACACTCTTAACTCAGGGCTATGCATCTTACCGTTTTGATTAGGAAAAGCGTTTACTCTACAGTCAGACTTTCAGGGCTTTTCAGGGTTGCGTTGAGTCTTCCATTATTGCTTCTGAGTGCTTGCATCAGTATTCCATCGAGCAGTTCTGTAACCTCTCTCAACAGTTCTCCCAAAGCTTCTCTTAACCCAGCCGCTGGTCCTTTAGCGGCTCAAACGCGGCTTATTCAGTCTTTCCCTCGACTGATTGTTTCAGTGCAAACTCTGTTGCCCATGCCCGTGGTCCCCCCTAAACCAAATCGAAATCTGAGGTGTAATGGTTAGGGTAATGCGTCCGAGAAAAGCACTCTCTGTCAAAACCTTACGAGGTATTGATTTTTGTAATGATTGTGAGAAGTTTTCTCCAGGAGGTCTAAAGATTGAGCCTGGATTCAAAGTGGTATGATTTGACTCAAGAAAATGTAGTCAAAAGCAAAGGAATGCAACCTATGGCACAGGTGCCAGTTTCTCCCATTGTGTTGGTTATCTTAGATGGATGGGGCTACCGCGAATCCGCTGATGGGAATGCGATCGCGGCAGCCAATACGCCCATTATGGACAGTCTGTGGGCGGCGTATCCACACACACTAATTCGGACATCTGGTAAGGATGTAGGCTTGCCTGATGGGCAGATGGGGAATTCAGAAGTTGGGCATCTAAATATTGGGGCAGGACGGGTGGTCCCGCAGGAGTTGGTGCGGATTACGGATGCGGTTGAGACGGGTGCGATCGGGCGTAATGCATCGCTCGTTAAGGCTTGCAGTGCGGCTAAAGCGAGGGGCGGCAAGCTGCATCTGGTGGGCTTGTGCTCTGAAGGTGGCGTTCATTCGCATTTGCTCCATATATCCGGTTTACTGAAGCTGGCGAAGGAGCAGGGTCTAACGGATGTGTGTCTCCATGGCATCTCCGATGGTCGCGATACGCTTGCAAAGGAAGGCATTGAAGCGTTTGCCCAACTCCAAGCCATGATCGATACCATCGGCGTAGGCCGGATTTCCACGCTTAGCGGTCGCTATTTTGCGATGGATCGAGACAATCGCTGGGATCGGATTCGGCTTGCCTATGACGTGATGACCCAAGACGGGGCAGGCACGGGGCAGTCGGCGGTAGAAACGCTGAAGGCGTTTTATGAGGCTGGGAAAACTGATGAGTTTATTCCGCCGACTCGCCTAGCTCCGGGGGCCGTGGAGTCCGGGGATAGTGTGATTTTCTTCAACTTCCGGCCCGATCGCGCCCGTCAACTCACCCAAGCCTTTGTCGATCCTAAGTTTGTCGGCTTCGATCGCCTGATGCTAAAGCCATTGACCTTTGCGACGATGACGCAGTACGACTCAACCCTCAACGTGGACGTCGCCTACACGCCGATGAGCTTGACTAATATGTTGGGCGAAGTGATTTCAAAGCGGGGTTTGAAACAGTTCCGCACGGCTGAAACGGAAAAATACGCCCATGTAACTTATTTCTTTAATGGTGGCTTAGAGAATCCCTATCCCGGTGAAGACCGCGAAATGGTGTCTAGTCCCATGGTTTCAACCTATGATTTGGTTCCGGCCATGTCTGCTGAGGCCGTCACGAAGGGGGCGATCGCTGCGGTGAGGAGTCAGCAGTATTCGCTGATTGTGATCAACTACGCGAACCCCGACATGCTCGGTCATACGGGCAAAATCGAGCCAACGGTTCAGGGGCTTGAAGCCGTCGATCGGACGCTGGGTCGGCTGGTAAATGCGATCGGGCGGGTGGGGGGCACGGCGCTCATCACCGCTGACCATGGCAACGCCGAGCAGATGTGGGACGAGCATGGAAATCCTTGGACAGCCCACACGAGTAACTTGGTGCCGTTTATTGTGGTAGAAGGTGAAAATGTGAGAATCCCCGGCCATGGAACGGACGTTCATCTGCGAGATGACGGGCGGCTATCGGACATTGCGCCGACGATTCTGGACATTCTTCAAATACCGCAGCCGGACGAGATGACTGGACGGTCGATGATTCAAAAAGCAGATTTCGAGGTTCGGGTGAATCGGACCCCGGTGAAGCTAGAGCACTAGTGCGGTGAACTCGATCGTTCTAGATGACTCGATCGAGTATATTTTGGTGTAGGTAGATCATTAATTCTGGCAGGAACCCTTCCGTGAATATCATTACGGTTATCAAGTTTATTTGGATGTTTTCGGCCACGGCGCTAATTATCCTAGTGCTGTTGCACAGTCCGAAGGGGGATGGTCTGGGCGGGTTGGGCGGACAGTCCCAGCTTTTTACTAGTGCAAAAAGTGCAGAGATGACCCTAAACCGGGTGACGTGGACTTTGTTCGCTATTTTTATGGGGCTAACGGTGGTCCTGAGCGCGGGTTGGATCCGCGTGTGATTAGGCTAAAGCGCGATCTGTTGCGATCGGTTGGACTGACGATCGCATTTTTGTGGGGACTCTTCTTGAGCGCACAAATCGCGTCTGCGATCGCGACTGATTTGCCCGATGCTAAAGCCAAAACGGTTCCAGCTCAACTTTCGCAGTCGATCGCTCAGCTTCCGATGACTGCTGAACTAGGGACATCTAGTGCATCGGATTATTTTGATCAGGTTCAGAAGGTCAAAGTCGGGTATTTGCTCTGGACCGATTTTCCGGTGCGCGTGTCGATCGATCCGGCTGGCGATCTCCGGTGGCAAACGGCAGTGCGAAAAGGGGTAGAGGCGTGGATGCCTTATTTCCCGCTACAAATTATCGATGTGACCGATGGACGAGAAGACGCTCAGATTCAGATTCAAGCTACGCGCTTCAAACTGAATCGTCCGGCAGGGAGCACTACGCTTCCCCGATTTCGAGCCGCAGAAACCCGGTGGGATATCATTCCGGTGATGCCCGACTCACTCACTCCCCTATTGCGCCATCGTATGACGATCGCCCTTCCTCCGGGACAAGCGGATGGGGTGATGCAGTCGGCGGCCTGTCATGAGATGGGTCATGCCTTGGGGATTTGGGGCCATAGCATTGACGCTAAAGACGTGATGTATTTTGCCCAAGTCAAAGATCCCCACCCGATTTCGCCTCGGGATTTGCGGACGCTCAAACGGGTCTATGAGCAACCTACTCGGTTAGGAGAGGAGATGAGAGTTAAGAAGTGAGAGGTGAGAATTGAGAGGGAAGTTTATCTTATTTGTAGTGTTAGGGTGGTATTGCGATGTTTAATCTTTCTCGCTCATTTAAACCGCTAGTTAAACCGCTGCTCGGCGCGACTATTTGGACGATCGCAGCGACAACGGTCCTCTCCAGCTGTAGTCCATCCAAGCTTGCGTCAGATTCGGGCCAAAAGTCGATCGCCGTGACTCAAATTGTCGAGCACCCGTCTCTTAATGCGATTCGCGATGGGTTAAAGGAAGAGTTGATTCAGGCGGGCTATGACCCCGCAAAAAATCTGAAGTGGTCATGGGCAACCGCGCAAGGGAATCCCAGTACAGCGGCTCAAATTGCTAAGAAGTTTGCAGGCGAAACCCCGGATGCGATCGTTGCCATTTCGACTCCTTCAGCCCAAACGGCTATTGCAGCGGCTCCCAAACTCCCAGTTGTCTTCTCTGGCGTCACAGATCCTCTCGGCGCAAAGCTTGTCTCGAATCTGCAATCCCCCGGCGGCCTCGTCACTGGAGTAAGCGATCTAGCTCCTCTATTCAAGCACTTAGAACTCATCCGCCAAATCACCCCCACGGTCAAACGCGTCGGCGTCCTCTACAACTCCGGCGAATCTAACTCTGTTACGCAGATTAAAATTCTTAAAGAGGCGGCGGCGAACCAAGGTTTGACGATCGTAGAAGTTACCGTTACAAACTCCAGCGAAGTTGCGACGGCGGCGAAAAGCTTAGTGGGTAAAGTCGATAGCATTTACATCCCGACGGACAATACAATTGTTTCCGCATTGGAAGCGGTGTTGCAGGTCGGAATCGTAAACCAGTTGCCAGTTTATGCAGGCGATACGGATTCAGTCGATCGCGGGGCCATTGCAACCTTAGGGTTTAATTACAAAGATGTCGGCAAACAAACAGGTAAACTCGTCGTCCGTATTCTAAGGGGAGAAAAGCCTGGTGCGATCGCCGTTGAAACCCCCAGCCAACTCAACCTCGTTATCAATCCTAAGGCCGCAAAACAAATGGGTGTTGTGATTCCCGATCGGATTCTTAAAAGTGCCCAGAAAGTGATTTTGTGAGAATCTTACCTAAATAAATAATGAGCACTGAACCCAAAGCACAATTCACATCGGCTCTAACGTCTAGCCTAGAGAATCAAGAATTCATTCGGCTGACGTTGGGTCAATACAAAGGTCATGACAGCACGCTGACTAAAATTGTGGCTAGGGTGGTGCAGCTTAAGTCGGGGCTAAAACTTTCGTTTACCTATCATTATAAAACGAATGAAATGGTCAGAAATTACTCGATCCCAGAAGGTACTGGTCTGATTAATACGCTGATCGGGACTGAATTTATGAGTGCGAGGGTCTTTGGACTCAAACAGGATGTTCAGCTTGAATGCAGAAAAAAAGGTGAGATGAAATTGTCGGTTATGAAGCCAACGTTTACGGATCCTGAAAGCACCGTTCCACAAGCGCATAATCATCTGAAAAAACGATCGATCGATGCCAAAGACAATGCCTACCTCACCCAACTTGGCATTACCAACCAGCAAGGTGAAATCGTTCGGACCATGGAAGATAAATTTAGGCAGATTAATAAATTTGTTGAGATTGTTCAGGGATTGTTGGGACCAGCGGGTTTGACTGAAAAGGATGAATTTTCAGTGGTTGATATGGGATCAGGGAAAGGATACCTAACGTTTGCAATCTATGATTTTCTGAATAACAATCTGGGCAAAAAGGTCTCTGTGACGGGGATAGAAAGCCGAAAAGAATTGGCCGATTTTTGTCAATCAACGGCAGTTTCGGTGGGGTTTGATGGGTTAACCTTTGAGCATGGAACAATTCAAAGCTGTACGGTGAAAAACTCCGATGTCACGATCGCTCTTCATGCCTGTGATACGGCCACCGATGATGCAATTTATAAAGGAATTCAAGCCCGATCGTCACTGATTATCTTGTCGCCTTGCTGTCACAAGCAGATTCGGAAAGAAGTTCAGGTCAGCGGTAGTTTGAAGAGTTTGCTTAAGTTTGGGATTTTGCTAGAGCGGCAATCTGAATTGGTGACGGATGGACTACGGGCGCTGCTGCTCGAATGGTGTGGCTATGAGACAAAAGTGTTTGAATTCATATCGTCAGAACATACGAGTAAGAATTTAATGATTGTTGGTGTAAAACACAATAGACAAGTCGATCGGGGTCACATTCTCACACAGATTAAGGAAATCAAAAATCTCTATGGAATTAAGTTCCACTATTTAGAAGGATTACTCTTTCCTGAATCGTTGATGTCTCCTAATCTGATCGATCGAGCTGAAGGGTAGCCTGTGAAAATCACGATAAAATTACGCGGTTTGCAGTGCGGCCCTTAACTCCGGAAGTGCGATCGACTGAACCTTCGGTGTGAATCCAAGCCATTGCCGAGAAATTTGGATAAAGGGCGTTGGGTCGCTGCTGACGTAAAACTGAGTTGGTAATGCTGGACCGAGATGGGCGATGCCTAGAAGCTCTAGTTCTTGTTCAGCGGCGAGGGCCGTTTGGACGGCAGGATTTACGAAGACGACGGTGGGGGGCAGGATGGCTTGCAAGATTGGCGCGAGGTGCGGGTAATGGGTGCAGCCGTAAACCAGTGTGTCGATTTCGTTCTCGATCAAGGCGGCGAGGTACTCTTGCGCGACTTGGTAGGTGTAGGGATCGTGAAGGCGATCGCTTTCTACTAACGGAACAAACTCAGGACAGCCTACCTGCCACACTTGGACATTGGGATCAACTTCAGCAATGGCATTTCGGTAGGCATTGCTCTTGGCGGTTGCGGGGGTGGAGATGACGCCGATGCGTTTCCCGGCGGCCACTGCCGCTTTTGCACCCGGAAAAATAACGCCTAGAATGGGAATATCAAACTCCGATCGCACGGTTTCGAGCGCCAAGGCTGAACTGGTATTGCACGCCATGATCACCATTTTGACGCCCTGACCCACCATCCAACTCAGAATTTCTCGCACAAATTGAATGATTTCGTCTGCCGATCGAGTGCCGTAGGGAAGTCGTGCCGTATCGCCAAAATACAAAATCGACTCGTTTGGTAACTGTCGATAGAGTTCCTGCAATACCGTCAACCCACCGACTCCACTGTCAAACACACCGATGGGCAATTGATTCAATTTCTGACTCCTCAACGCACTATCCCTCTTTAAAAAATGTAGATTTTTAGCACCGATCTAAACACCGATTTCGCTAGGGATAGTTATACCACTCTAGTTAGCCGCCCCCGCGTAGATATTGCACAATCCCTTGGGCGATGCCTTCTGCCATTTGCCTCCGGAAACCCGGATTCATGAAGTTCCGCGCATCCTCCTCTCCCGTCACAAATCCCGTCTCCACCAAGACTGACGGCATAGACGTATTTCTGATGACATAAAAACGGGCCGTTCGGACGCCTCGATCGCGCATTCGGGTACTTCGGAGGACATTGCTGTGGATGATGCGCGCTAAGTCTTGGCCACTCTCGAAGTAGTAGGTTTCGAGACCATTAATATCCGGACGACTCATATTAATAGAATTGGCATGGATGCTGACAAAAATAGTGGCGCGATTAGTTTCTGCAATCTGGACGCGGGGAGCAAGATCGAAGTCATATTCTCCGGTGCGCGTCAAAATAGTTGCAAACCCTTGTTGTTGAAGAATTCTGGAGACTTGGTTGCTAATATCGAGGACAATCTCGGTTTCACGCAACCCCCCAATGCCGATCGCACCCGGATCGGGGCCGCCATGTCCAGGGTCAATCACCACTAGTTGCCGACCATTAGGCACGCGAGTTTGACCGGGAAAAGGCCGGGGAATGGGAAGGTTCGTGCCGGGATTAATGGGCTGAAATCCAGCGCGACGAAGTTGGAGAATTGCGCTTTGAGGACCCGCTTGGTTTAGTTCGCCCAGTTGGACCCCGGAGGTTGGGAAGACGAGAACTGAGACGGTTTGGGCATCTTCCTGGCGCAATTTCACTTGTTGGAGGGGGCTGGTGGCGGTAAGTTTTGGGCCACGTACGGTAGGGGAAAGCCGGCTGAAGGGCAGAGTGATGCGATAAGCACCGGAGGCTCTATCCCAGTTCCCGGTGTAAGTAAGGCGCCCGGAGGTGCGGATGACAAGCTGTCGATCGCCTTCGAGTTCCACGGACTGGACTTGATTGAGCGACCCTGCACTTGGCCTGCTCGCTGAATCGCCCGAGAGTTTCGGAATAACAATCACACCACTGCCGTCGGCGGTACTGCTGGCCCGCCACTCAGTGCTGTTGGGCGCGACGTTGAGGGTGAGGCGGGTAGCGGGTGGATTGGGGCGATATTGGGACAGGATGGCGCGGGAGACGCCGCGTTGATTCACAATTGTGTCTCTAGGGCTGGCATTGGGGGCGAGGGTGCTGCCGAGCAGGTCGATATAGATTTGGCGACGATCGAAACTTTTGGAGACTTGGACTTGAGGCTGTTCCCCAATGGTTCGGATAAAGAAGCCATCGCCCGTCACTTGGAAGCCTTGAACCTGCGTGCGTGCTTGAATCGGCGGGGTGTAGACCGAGGGTTGGGTCGGGGGTTGGGTGTAGACCGGGGGCGTGAATCCGCCTGAGGGTGCAGGAACTTCGACGCCTGTGGTGCTATCGCCTGTGGGGGCCTGCTGGGTAATGGCCGGAAGGGTGACACGCCATTGACGAGGAGAAATGCCTTCAAACTTGACTTGATTGGGATCAATGGTGTAGCCCGATTCAAGTTCAATCACCAGACGGGCCGTTTGCGGGTCAAATTGCCCAACGCGCAGAGATTTGACGCCCGGTGCATTGCTAATTGCTTGAATTAGCTGTTTACGGCCAAACTTTGTCCCTGGCAGATCGATGACCAGACGACTTGGATTCGTCACGAGTTGGGCGCGGGGTTGGACCCTTTCGTCTGTTGTAAATTCGAGCTGATTTTGCTGAGTGTTGTAGCCCCAATTTACTAATCGTCCCGCTTGCGCAGGGAGTGCGGACAGAAGCAGAGAAGACGCTAAGACTGACAGGAAAACCGGGATTTTTTTGGAAATCATACGCATGGTCTATGACCTAGAGAGTAAGCTCGAACATACCCAAAGCCAACAGACGTTTGGATTTAATGCGATTGCATTCTACCCTGAAAGTCGATCGATCGACATCGAAACTGGCGGGCTTAAGGGTCTAGGACTCACGATAAAACACTGAGGTTCCCACGATCGAAATAATACATGTTCATTAGCGTGATATTTAGCTAGAGCGCCAGACAGTTGTATTAATCCGGACAGTTTTGAGGCTAGATTTCAAGAAAACTAAGTTTTTGGGCGAATAGTTAGGAATGATCAGGAATGAACCGTCTAACCCGGCCTCTAGGATTCTAGATCAGGACCATCGGCTGAGATTGAATCTGGGATTTGGCCCGAGATTTGGCCTAACGCTTGATTGGGAACTTGATCTCCAAACGCAACTCTCAATAAGGGCGGTGCAATGAACGTGGTCACGATCACCATCACAATAATGGCTGCCTGCAATGATGGATCCAAAACCCCGCTGGCGGCTCCATAAGCAGCAAACACTAGGCCCACCTCACCGCGTGGAATCATCCCAATCCCGATCGCCCATCGATTGATTCCGGGCTGCCCAAAGACTACAAACCCTGTTACAAGTTTCCCCACGATCGCAACAATCATCAGAAAGGCTGCTATGAGTAATCCCTCCTGATTAGCTGGATTAAACGGATTAAGAACGCTCACATCGGTCCGCGCACCTACGACTACAAAAAAAATCGGCACGAGGAAATCGGCGATCGGCATGACCTGTTCTTCAAGTTCTTGGTGTCTTTCGGTTTCCGCTAGAATAAGCCCTGCGATAAAGGCTCCCAAAATCGCCTCAAGCTGAATGACTGCGCCAATATACGACAACGTGAAGGCAAAGACGAGTCCGCTCACCAGCAGATTTCCTCGAGTTTGGAGGCGATCGATGAGCTTGATAAATCCGGGCATGATTAATCGTCCCAACCACACGCCGCCAATCAAAAAAGCCGCTGCGGACACCATCAGAATCAGCACGTTACTGACTTGTACCTCGCCCGTCTTGACTAATCCACCGACGATCGCCAGCACAATGATTCCCAGCACATCATCCATCACCGCCGCACCCACAATAATCTGACCTTCCCGCGTTTTAAGCTGACCCAGTTCCGCCAACACCTTTGCCGTAATCCCAATACTCGTCGCCGTCAACGCCGCCCCTGCAAAAATCGCCGGAATCGCACTCACGCCAAAGCCCAACATCAAGCCCGCCGTCCCCAAGGCAAACGGGGTCACTACGCCAACCACCGCTACCGTCGTCGCCTGTACACCAACCTTAAGCAACTCTTTCAGGTTTGACTGCAACCCAATTTCAAACAACAAAATCAAGACGCCTAGCTCAGCAAGGACGCTAATAACTTCACTCTGGGCCTCGAAGGTGGCGGTCAATTCAGCGGGACGGAGGTGGGCGGTGAGCTGAATCGTCTGCATGACGATCGACTCGCTCGCCTCGATTGCGCCTCCCGGAAACGTGAGCAGATGCAACGCCGAAACGCCCACTAAAACACCTGCAACCAGTTCACCCAGCACAGGAGGTAAGTCAACTTTGTTACACAATTCGCCGCCTAGCTTGCTGGCAATGTAAACCACGACCAAGCTTAATAAAACACTTGCTAGAACCATCGAAGGATCGGCCATACTTTTCCTTAACGAATAAGTACTAAATAATAACGCATTCCCCCCTTCAGACCCGGTAAGCTCTAAAACAAATGACAATCAGTCGATCGCAATCGTTTTAACTGCTCTAACCGTTGGTTAAAGAAATAATAATCCAATCGACTATAGTCATGCAGCTTTGCATTTACTAAAGCAATAGACCAGCTCCACAGGTGAGACGCTTGGGTAAACGATCGTAAACTCTCTAACTCCCACGTCTCCAAGAGCTGTACGGATTGATACCCTTTGAGAAACGCACTTCTGATCTGTTGGCTAATCCCGCCCCGTAATCCCACCTGAAAAAACTTAGCCACCTCAAACGCCCGCCATCCATAGCCACATTGGTCAAAATCAAATAGCGTCGGCGAATTTTCAACAAAATGAACATTTCCACTATGCGGATCGCCCCAACACACCGTCCAGTAAGGGGAATCCTGCGGTAAATCGCGCAGATGGGTTTGCACTTCAACCACAGCCTCGGTTAAGTACTGTAAATCCTTAGGCCGATCAACGAGGAAGGGCGCGATCACATCGAGAGAATTGGCTAGTAGATGGTCCGCTGACAGTGACGGCTTGACATAATCACTCGAAAAATTCTGAGCCGCCTGATGGAACCGAGCCACGGTTTCGCCTAAAACATGGCTCTGTACTCCGCTCAAATCGCCCAGTGGAATCTCTCCTGGTGCATAGATAAATAACGACGCATAGCGATTGCCCTCAGGAGCCCGAATCGGGATCAAAAACGCTCCCGCCATCGTGCGCAACGGATAGGCAATGGGAAGATCGTTCGATCGCAAGAAATTTAATAAATCAAGTTCAAAGGCCACTTCATCGTGCGATCGCCAGTGCGCATGAGTTACCCGAAGCACATAAACTCCAGTAGATGTCTCGACCAAATAAACATCGCTTAACCCCTTGCACCAAAATTGACATGACAACACAGTCCCAATCTTGTATTGCGGCAACGTGTGTGACATCAGCCCTTCAGCAGACAGCGTGGAATAAGTGATGGGAAATAGGGTTTCTACCATAGTGCAAATAATGAATGAAAAGGCGATCGCAAATTGTATCTACAGATACCTACACCCCGTGTCTCACCTCGCAGCTTAATCCTTTCTTATCCCTCGTTTCTAGATTTATTCACTTTTCTTTATTAAGTCCCTTGGCAATGCGTCCTAGATCGACCTTCTCATCGATCGCAATCCGCGTCGGCGATCCACTGATGATGCGCTCGAAGTTCCGGAAGGAGTCTTTGATTTCGGGTCCGTTGGAAGTGATGGTGTACTCGCGAATCCCGCGATCGTGCCAAGATCCCCGCATCTTAAAGACGTTCAGCGCTCGGGCCATTTCCCCCCGAATTTCAACGTATTGCAGCATCAAGATGGTGTCGGTGATGGTGGAAATGTGGGTGTCGGTGATGGAGTGCGATCCCATGAACTGGTCTGTGGTATTGGTGAAAAACCCGGTAATTTCTTCCTGCTTGGCAAATCCAGTCACACCGATTACAAACTGGCGAAAAGCGTTGTCGCTGACGCCGCGTGATAGGGCCGAGAGCGAATCAATGGCAATCCGCGTTGGTTTGAATTCCGCCACTTCGGATTTGATGGTTTGCAGATGATCTTCAAGCCCCGCCGATTCAGGGTACGCACAGATTATTTTTAGCAGGCCGCGCTGTTCGAGATCCTCGAAGTCAATGCCCCAGGAGTAGGCATTTCGAGATAGCTGTGCCCGAGACTCTTCGTAGGCAAACAAAATCGCCCGTTCACCCCGAGCGCAGGCTTCTTTCGTAAACATGCTCACCAGCAGCGTCTTGCCCGTCCCTGTTGCACCTGTCGCCAGAATGATGGAATCTTTGAAGAATCCGCCGCCACACATCTCATCCAAGATTTCGACGCCGGAGGAGACTCGGGTATTGGAGGATTTTTGGGTGAGGCGCATGGCCCCGAGGGGGAAGATATTCATCCCATTGGCGGTGATGGTGAAGGGATATTCGCCCTTCATGTGGGTGGTGCCGCGCAGCTTGAGGATTTCAATGGTCCGCCGCCGCCGTTCGCCTTCTAGAACGTTGCGGACAATTACCACGTTGTCTGATACAAATTCTTCTACCCCAAAGCGCGCCACCAGGCCATACTCTTCGGTGCGTTCGGTCGTGATGACGGTCGTGACGCCGAGGAACTTAAGGCGGGTGACGAGACGTAAAATTTCTCGGCGGACCAAGGAGGCCGAGTCATATTGCTGAAACAGGGCTGTGACTGAATCGATCGACACTCGTGTGGCCTTGTACTTCCGAATGGCGTACTGAATGCGCTCAATCAGGGCTGAAAAATCGAAATTACCGACGACCTCTTGGCCTTCAGGATCCGGCGATGCGTCTAGGATGAATAGCTTCCCTTCGTCAATCAATTTTTGCAGATCCCAGCCAAAGCTCACGGCATTCTTGATGATGTCTGCTGTAGTTTCTTCAAAGGTGACAAATACGCCCGCCTCTTTGAAGTGCTCAATTCCGTTGTACAAAAACTGGACAGCAAACAGAGTTTTTCCAGTCCCGGAGGTACCGCTGACCAAGCTCGTGCGCCCGACTGGAAATCCCCCATGGCTAATATCATCAAAGCCCTCAATCATGGTCGTAATCTTATGTACGCCCAAGGCTTCGAGACGGCGACGATTTTCTGCGGTGGTGCTTGCTTCCATGCTCAATCAATGCTTCCAAATTTATACTGATATTGTGCCGATGCTGCCTCATGGACGGTCTGGTTGAAATCCAGCTTACTGTCCTTCCCAAACTTCAGTTCGATCGCTCTGAAGTTCTTCATAGAGCAGGTCAAGGCCAATGAGAACCCGCTCTCGATCGGAGAGGTCTCCAATAATCCGGCGCACGGGGGGCGGCAAAATCTTTGCAAGAGTCGGCGTTGCGAGAATTTTGTCTTCCTCCGCAAGCTGTGGGTTCTTAAGGACATCAATGACTTTCAAGGCATAGACGCCCTGGAATTCCTGTTCGAGAATGAGATTTAAGGTCTTGAGTGCTCGAAGGGAATTGGGCGTGTTTCCCGCAACGTAGAGCTTTAAGACGTAGGTTTTACGGATGGTTTGCAAGGGATGAGACCTCCACTGTGAACTAGAAATCGGGGGTGGCATTGGACGTGTCTTTGGGAATCGATCGACGATACATTTCGCACAAGTGCGCCAAGGTATCAATCAGTGTCAGTCGATAGTCGAGGACCACTTCTTCATGTCTACCTTCTAACTTTAGTTGCTTCGCAAAGTCATCCATGATTTCCATATGTATTTCTACAGCTTGTGACACCGAGATGTCTGCAAAAAAGGCTGCATCAACGTAGCGATCGATCTTTTGGTTGATTTCAGAATCCTCACTAAAATAACCCAAAATGATGCTGTGATAGCCAGATTTTAGATCCGCTAAGACGTCTTCCTGGTCACGCCGAGATAAATTCCGCAAAAAAGAACTCGGGTGCCGCTTGTAATAGACGCCCATGTAGCCGAGTCGTTCTTTGAGCTTGTCGGAGAGGCGGCGCTGCTGGAGCAGGATGAAATTTTGGGTGGTTAGCTCTGTGATTAGGTCGGGTTCAGCTAAAGTGGGAATCCCACAGGCCGGAGAAAGGTACAAAAATTGGGCGATCGCTCGTTCGACAGCGGTTTCGAGTTCTCTGAAGTCTGTAAAGGCTAGTCGAACCTCCGCCGTATGGTAGAGATTTAGGAGTTGGACTTTGGGACCTAGAAGGGGAAGAATGGCAGTCGGAGCGACCGTCGTGGCGTTACCCGTGTTGACAATGACCGTTGGGAGCAAGATGGCATGACGATGAAGCCAGGAAATAATCTCAAATAAAGCGGGGCTTTCTTGAAGAATCAGGCAATCGACGCTTTGGCTTTGCAGGTCTAGAAAGTCAAACAAGTCCGCTTGGGTCTGAGGTTGTAAGAGGTCAATGTGAACCTCTGATAGATAGGACTCGGCGATCGTGGAGAGGTTGCGCGTTTCCATGAAGCAGCACACGATGAGACGAACTGCTTCTTCTGAAGATGGAAATGAAATCAAGGCCGCGCGTTCAATCACAATGACTCAGGTTAGATAGTTTTGAATGGGTTTGGATAGATTGGATGAAAGAGTTGACCCCTGAATTTTAAAATGCAGGTGAATTCTAAAAAGTAGAGAGTCTGAAGTGATTATAACGGTTTCTGGGGGATGGGAAATTTGACCGGATAATAAGCTCACTATGGCCATTCCTTTAGATTCCGCACTACCGCTGACTCCATCCGTCGCTGATCCTCTGCGACAGGTCAGGTTCGATCACACGTTGGACCTTGATGTTTCATCGATGTCTCCAGTTGAACTAGTCGATCTCAATCGGCTTAAGGATGAGTTTTTGGCCTGTGTGAGTCATGAGCTGCGATCGCCTTTGACGGCGTTGCTCGGATTGTCACAGCTTCTTCAAGACCCAATCATTGGAACGCTCAACGATCGGCAGCGTCGCTATGTGCAGTTGATTCATCGCAGCGGTAAGCAACTGATCAATATTGTGAATGATATTCTCGATCTGACGCGGATGGAAACCGGAGAAATAGAGCTTCATCCCATGCTGGTTTCGGTTCCGATCGTTTGCCAGCAGGCTTTAGAGCAGGCCCAGCACCGCATCCCAAATCCTGAAAATGTTGGGGCAGCAGCAGACCCCCGACAGTTGCCCAGCTTTAAGCTTGAAGTGGATCCTGATCTCGAAACATTGATCGCCGATCCGACGCGCCTCCAGCAAATCCTGCGGCATTTGTTATCAAATGCGCTGAAGTTTACGCCGCCTGAGGGCCAAGTGGGTCTGCGGGTAGCAAGGTGGGAAGGCTGGGTCTCCTTTACGGTGTGGGATACGGGGATTGGGATTCCGGCGGAAAAACAGCATCTCATCTTTCAAAAGTTTCAGCAGTTAGAGCATCCGCTGACGCGTCAGTTTGAAGGGACGGGGCTGGGGCTAGTATTGACGCAGCGGCTGGCTCGGCTGCAAGGCGGCGATATTACGTTCACCTCGCGCGAGGGTAAGGGCAGTGAATTTACCCTGTTGGTGCCGCCGTCGCCGTCTGGACTGCTCTCGGAATTGCCGTCGGTGTTGGGTTCTGGGTTGCCGCCGATTCCGGCTATTGCCCCGCCGATTTTTTTGCCCGCCCAGTCCCCGGTTGTTGCGCGGAATCGAATGGTGCTAGTGGTGGAGTCGGGTGTGCGGAATTTGAATGACTTAATTGAGCAGCTTACAGAACTCGATTATCGCGTGGCCATTGCTCGATCGGGCACCGAAGCACTTGAAAAAGTCCGTAAGCTTCAGCCTTGTGCAGTATTGCTGAACCCGTCGCTGCCGCTGTTGTCGGGTTGGGATGTGCTGACCTTGCTCAAAGCGCATGAGGACACTGAGGCGATTCCGGTCATTATTACCGATACCACGACGTCTGATGAGCTTCGTGCCCATGAATCTAGGGTGGATGGTTTTTTGAGGCTTCCGGTAAGTCCTAGGGCGCTGGCGGACACGTTGGAGCAGGTTCTACAGCCCCAGACGTCCGAGCAAGAGGTTGCTTCACGGATGATTCTTTGCCTTCATCTGGCTGAACCCGAACCCGATCGACTGTTTCCGATTGAGAGTTTTTTGCACTCTAATCATTTTCGCGTAGTTGAAGCCCATGATTGTGAGCAGGCAGAACTCTTGGCCCGAGTCTGGAAACCTCAGGTGTTGCTCCTTGTGGGCACGCTCGTTGACCCGACGCCCTATCTCCGGCGGCTGGTCCAACAAACCTGTCTGGCGTCTCTCCCGATTATTACCCTGGATACCGCCATTACTCAAGCGGCGATTCAGACCTCGGAACTGGCAGTTTTTCCCTGTCTTCACCCCAATCGCTCTGATTTACTCTTGCAAACCATTGATGTAGCGATCGGATTTGCGGGGCGTCCATTGCTATTAATGGTGGATAGCGCTCAGTGGCAATTGGCTCCATCGATTCATTTTGACTGGATTCAGGCGTTGCTCCAGTATTTGCACACCGCCGGACTTCAAGGGACAATAGCCCACAGCACCCCTGAGATGCAGCACAAACTTCGATCCCAGGGGGTCGATTTGTTGTTGATCTATTGGCACGATGGTGTTTTGTCGGAGACGCTGCGATCGGGCCTTGCTTTGCTCAACGATCAGCAGACGCCTCCGGTCTGTTTGATTTTAGATTACCGAACGCAACATCAAACTCCGCTCGATTTTCCGTTGTCTCCCACCACTCAAATCACAACGCCTCATCCCACCATGGATGGATTATTACAGCAGATTCAGCACTGTTTGGGACTGGGAAATTGAGGTTTATTTCAGAGGATAAATGAGGAAGAGAGGGCGATGTGAACGATCGCGTTATGATAAAGAGTCTGGATTTCTTAGGCAGGATAGGACCATGAATGATTGGCAATCGGATTTTCTTGCTGCGATGAATCATGCGATCGAGGGCCTAGAAGATTTGGCGGTCGAGGTTGTGGCTGGGGTGGAAGGTTGGGTGGATGATCTGTCACTGGGTGCTACGAAACAGTTCGATCGTCTAGTTGAGTCTTCTGCTGAGTGGTCGGATGAAGTGGCCACGGAGATAGCAGATGTCGTAGCGGATGCCATAGCAGATGTAATGACACAAGTCACTACTGAATTTTCGGCACAGACCCAAGCGTTTCTTGACACTAATCTAGATGCATTTCTGAATACATTGCTTCATCCGTTGACCGTTGAGTCTTTAGAAGATTGGATCAATGCCGTCTCAATTTCAAATCAATATTCTGGCGTTGCGATTAAGCCCCATCCGCTCTGCGTCAACTGCAAAAATTTTCATGGTCAGGCATATAACGATGTTTCTCTAGTCTGCGGGATGCACCCCTACGGTATTGCAGACGAGCAAGATGAGTGCGACGATCGCGATCTCTGACCTGTAAGTTCTATTCTATTTTGATTGCTAACGTGATTTGCTGGGATTTCTTACTTATTAAAGACGATCGTCTGTTCAACTTCTCCAAAGCCAAACTCCTCTTCCAGGATCACCTTCGTCTCAAATACCGCCAAAATGTCCGCATTACTAGGATTGGCTTTGGAGGATCGGGTGTTACCCTTTGCAATGATCAATGCACAGTGCCCTTTGGAGGCTTTCGATCGTTTTTCCCAGAGACTTAACCACTCTCTCTCCTCGGGATCCCATTCATTAAACTCTCCCAGCAGAAACACCTCACCATTCTTTGTTTTTAGCAGCCCCAAACTAGGCCGATTTCCCATCAAATGGCTATCCCCCGAATGAAATCCAATGCCCTGAACGCCCTCCATCGCCTGAATCATTTTGACCATTGCTTTCGCCTTGACCAGAGAGGTTTGGAGTAAAAAGGTGGGTATTTCAACCTTATCGGCTGAGGTCTTAAAGCCTTTAGATGGTTGTTCAAGTTCTTGGTAATGCGAGGCTGTTAATTTGATTTGCGCTAAGAAATCTGATGTCGCCTTCCCAAAGCCTGTAAATGCATTTTCCGGAACCAAGTCATCCCGAAACAACTCCTCGCCCTCATCATCATATTCCTCGTCATCGTCCTCTAAGAACTCATCTGCTAAATCGGGCCTCGTCAAAACTTTTACCGTTAGCGGATTGGGGATGCCGTCGATGTCGGGAGTGGGAAGCTTGTATCGGCTCTTAATGGCGGGGAACTGATCATTGATTAGCTTGGCGCGATTTTTGGTGATGAAGCGATGAAGGGCTTCTAGAATGACGGCCAGCGCGATCGTCTCATCCTCATGTAAAAACGATCGCATTCCTTCAAGGGGATGAAGACTGCCAAAACTGGGTTCCATAGATTCATAGGGCATCGATCGCGGTGTTCTCAATATCACGTCCGCCGATCGCTCATTGATTTCATAGTTCATAAAAATACAGTCTTGCGCTAGGAACGCCGCTTCCATCTCCGCCATACTCCCTTGAGCCACGGCCCGAATCCGAAACTCCTTTAACGAGTCGAGATCGCGATAGGCCAAAATGCCAAATTCCATCCCCAAGTTGCCCAGCACCGAGACATACACGGTCCCGAGATCCCACTGATTGACCTCGACTTCGAGGATTTGGTGATCTCCTATCAAAGCCCAAGGTGCGGTATTCCACAGTTGCTCCGCTTTTTCGAGGAGGAGACCGTCGTACTTTAGAGAGTCGTCGGAGGGGCGCTGGTTGCGGAAGGACTTGAAATCTTCGAGTAAATCATCGATCAGCGGCAACTCCGGCACAAACTCTAGGGTGATGTCGAGATCTTGCACAATCGACTTTAAGTAGAGCTGGATTTGTCGGTCGCGAACGACGATTTTTTTCGGACGGGCAGGGTGGCCGGGTTGGTGAGGGTACTCAATAGCTTTGAGAAGGGCACGGACGATCGCCTCCGGCCCAGCCTCTGGCGAAATGGTCTCTATGATGCGCACGAATCCCTGTGTCCCATCGACCCAGAGCACATAGTCTTCCACTTCAGGCATATCGCCCTGAACAAGCTGAAGTCCATCATGAAGCTTGGCGCGATCGCCTTCCCAGACGCTTGCGTCCTGGGGGAGTTTCATTAATCGACGGCGCGTTCCAGGATTGAGATGACTCATAAAAATTCAAAGCTTTCGCGAAGGCGTAGGTTCGATTGTTACCCAATCCTACCGTTTCGGTCCACCGTTGGTGCCATAACCCGAAACTGTTATGCCAATTTTTCCAACATTTTTTTGAAATCGCCTATGGATAGAAGGCGTAGCCTCTAGAATAGAGAAGCTTAGAATCAAAAAACTTGGCAATCTGTAGACCTTGGCAATCTGTAGACCTTAGCAATTTGTAGAGCGTCATGTTCTATTTCGCATTCTTTGAAATTTTCACGCTTTAATCCATTTTGAGAGGCACTTCCCCATGATCGCAGTTCAAGATGCTCCCGCGCAAGCTCCCCAGCACGGGATTCTCATGTCAGAAACGGCTTTGACCCAAGTGAAGATGCTCCGTGACCAGCAAGGATCCGACCTCTGCCTGCGAGTCGGAGTTCGAGGCGGTGGCTGTTCTGGGATGTCCTACACCATGGACTTTGAGCAGTTGGCTAATGTCCGATCCGATGATGAAGTTTATGATTACGATGGCTTTCAGGTTGTTTGTGATCCTAAGAGCTTGCTGTATGTCTATGGCATGATGTTGGACTACAGCAATGCACTGATCGGTGGCGGCTTCCAGTTCACAAATCCCAATGCGGCTCAATCCTGCGGCTGCGGTAAGTCTTTCTCAACTTAATCTTAGGGTCTCTTCAGGTGCCTCACTGGATGCCTTGCTGTAGGGAACCGCGAGAATCGATCGGTTCCCATTTACCTGTACTATTGAGAAACTGAAGGAAGATTTGAGATTAGTGAGAGATTAGTTGCTATCATGACGACCACCCAGACCGTTGAAGATTTGTTCGATGCAGGTTTAGAGCGCTATAAGGCTGGAGAATCAGTGGAGACGCTGATCCCAGTGTTCAAGGAAATCTGCGATCGCTCTCGTACGGTGAGCGCGGCTTGGACCTGTTTATCATGGCTGTATTTGCTAGCAGATCAACCTGCCCTAGCCTACACCACATCTCAGAAGGCTGCTAAGCTCAACCCTCAAGATCCCCAAGCTCGGCTTAATCTGGCACTAGCGATGTTGGAAACCAATAGAAAGGGTGTCCGATCGCACATTGAGTTGACCCAGCAGATCATGATGGTCTCCGAAGAGCTGCGGGATGAAGTGAATAGCAACATTGATGACGGACTGACGCGTAAGCCGGAATGGAAGAGTTTGCTCCGGGTCAAAGCTTGGCTCAATGAGTAGCTGAAGCAAGTCACTAACGAGAGTGATGATTTAGGGTTTTAAAGTGCGATCGATTCTACAGCTAAGGGTCGATCGCATTTTTGGTTGAATTTGCCGAAGAGTGGCCGATCGCTGGTGGGAGTGGCGGATTTACAGGCCCGGATGGAAGAGATGCTGGGGTTGGTCAGTTTGAGTAGTGCGACGGCTAGGCGAGAGACTTTGGTGGCTCCGGCCTTGTTTGAAGTGGCCCATTATTGTCAGTGTCAAGTGAGCATCGAGTATCCGTTGCAGGTAAGCGCTTGGCTGAGGGGAAATTTAGATTACTTCTTGAAGCGGGATGCCAATCTCTTAGTGGTAGAAGCGAAAAATGCGGATTTGAGTCGTGGGTTTACGCAGTTGGCAGTGGAGCTGATTGCGATTTCGGAGGTGGAGGACGGGGATATTTTTTATGGCGCGGTGACGACGGGAGATGTGTGGCGATTTGGACGGCTCGATCGATCGAGCCATCAGATTTCACAGGACATTACGCTCTATCGGATCCCGGATGATCTGGAGAATTTGCTGATTTTATTGGGGATTTTGGAAGATATGTAAGGTTTTTGAGATAACGATAGACCGTAGGGGTCGATGCTATTGACCCTAGGTTTTGCGCATTAGATTTCGCGCACTAGGTTTTGCGCATTTTTTCCCAGGCCGATCGCCATTGGGCTAATTGGGAATCGCTCTTCGGAGTGACGTATTCGCTCCTTTTAAAGGCTTCGGGGGAGGGCGATAGGATGGGGTTGGTGCGGAGGTCTTCGGGGCGGTTCTTTTCTGGGGCTTGGCTTAAGTTTGGAGCGATGCCTTGGGTGAGTTGAGAGAGTTGGGGGGCGAGTTCTGGGGTGAGGCAGTAGTTGCACCAGGCGGCGAGGGTGGCTTGATTAGGCGTTTGATTGGACGCAGGTTGGACCCAGAGATCTGCGCTGAGGATTGTGCCGCTTTGGGGGAAGACTGCTGCTAGAGTGGGGTTTCGACGGATCATGCGGAGGGCGTCGGTGGAGCTGGCGAGGGCGACCCAGGTGTGGTCGAGCGTGAGGGGCTGGAGGTAGTGAGTGCTGGAGTAGAGCTTGACCTGGGCGTGAAGTTGGGCGAGTTCGTTGTGGAGGGCGTCGGGAAGACTGAGTTCGTTGTAAGATTTGCCGAGTTTTTTCAGGGTCAAGCCGATGACTTCTAGCGGACTATCGAGGAGTGAGATTTTTCCAGTGAGGTCTGATCGCCAGAGGTCAGCCCAGTCAGTAGGCGGGGTGAGATTCTGGGTTTTGAATTGATCTTTGCGGTAGAGAATGACGGTGCTATTAATACGGTAGGGAATACCCCAGAGTTGACCTGTGGGATCGAGTGCGCCGTTATTGTTGCGTTTGAGTAGGGCTTGGAGGGTGAGGTCGAGGGTGCTGAGCTGAGAGATTTCGCGGGGATCGATCGGTTGAATCAGGTTTTGACGGATGGCGGGAGTGAGCCAGAAGTCGCCGAGGGTGATGAGATTGGCGATGGGAAGTTCGGGCGTTGTGCCGATGAAGGGGAGATTGATCGGGACGAGACCTTGTTTGGGCGTGTAGTTTGGGAACGATCGACGTTTCCAGGCTTGGAGTTGTTGAAATAGGGCGGCGATCTGGCGTTCTTGGGCAAGATCGATGGGACTAGCTTGGGGGTTGGCTTTTTTAAATTGCTGGGTCAGCAGGGCAGGAAACGTACCTTTGAGGGCTGTTATGCGGAAGGCGTTGGTAGGACTAGATTGGCAAGCGGTGAGGAGGGGGAGGGCGAGGGGAAGGGTTTTGAGGAATTGACGTCGTTGCATGGATGGGGTGTGGTGGCGGGTATGGGGGGTTTTTATAGAGGATTTATGGTTTATGGATGGGTTATTGGCGGCGTTCTAGGCCAAATCCGACAAGGGTGATCTCTGTGGGCATTTCTGGGCCTTCTGGGCGGCGGTAGGTGACGATCGTTCGGAGACGGGTGTTGAAATCGACAAATCGCATCTGATCGATCGCGACCGATTGGCTGTACACGGTCATCATTTCTAGGGTTTGGCGCGTGGGCAGGTAGGTGAAGGTTCCGGCGATTGCGCCGCTTTCCGAATATCCGGCATTGCGTAAATAATAGCCGCGAATGAGTTCTTCCTGAAGGGCGACTTGAGCGGCGATCGGGGTGGGCAATGGGACTTCTGTTGTGGTTACGAAGGTTTCGGGTACAAACAGCGCTTGGAGACTCATGCCTTTGGTTGCTCCCGTTTCTGAAACCGTATCAAACTGAATGGCAAAACCAGGGGATTGCTTCACGGCATCGGGCGTGACCCCAGTTGGCATCACCGATCGCAACAACTTTGCCTTGGTCTCCTCATCTAGCGTGGTAGCGGTAAAGTCGGTATGCGATCGTTCGATTTCCCCGTCTTGGTAGTAGTGATAGGTCCGCTCTGTACTCCACGTTCCATCACAAGCTTGAAAAAAGTCTTGAAAATTCATCATAAAAGTTGCTCACCGCTTCATCAATCGTTAAATAATCCTGCTGGTCAACGGGTATTCTATCGATTTGTCAATACCATAGGGTGGTTAGGGTTTGATCGTTATCAATCCAATCAGCATAAATCTATAAATTTACAGAAAGGACAACTGAATGGTAGTTACTCAGGTCGATACGATGAAGACCGAAATCTTACAGCTCGGACAAAAAGTCGATCAGCTTTTCCCTGCCCTTGAAGAACTGACGCGCTTGGTCTCCAACACCTTAGCGGAAGTTGGATCGCCTGCACGCACTGCCTCAACCGGGGAGCGCATCGGAACGCTGAATGGGTATGACTCATCCTACTCACATCATCATGTGTTGGAGGAGCTTATGGATCATAAAGATATCCTAATTGACAGCGAAGGCACCGAACTCTATGCCAAAAAGAGCGATCGGGTTTTGCCTCCTGAACTCCAAATCCAGCGACTCACAGCTCAACTAACCGCTGCCTACAACCGGATTGCGGCACTCGAAGATCAGCTCTTGTCCCGTCGATCGCTTTAGAGTGGGATCTTTTGACAACAGGGGTCTTTAAATACAAAAGGCTTTAAGACAAAGCGTTTCGATTTCGTAAACCATGCGATCGTTGTCCCAGTTTTGGTACAGTGCCCCCGCGATCGCACAGCCCCCGGCTCCCACTCCTTCCTTGACGAAGCCGTGTTCGTAAGCTCGAAGGGCTTCAAGGTGAGAGGCTGAAAAGTTCAGTTGGGTGGCAATCAGTGGCATGTCCCCTATTTTTCCGGCTAGTCCCACAGTGTCTCCCGTTGGATCTTCGGCGACCCAGCGCGTAGTGCCAACTAAAACATTTTCGGGTTTCCAGAAAAGGTCTTGAGCGCGTGCGATCGCTCTGGCTAAGGCATACACCGCGAACATCTGTGTTCCGCCTGCGAGTAACACACCGCACACAGGACTAGCCCCGATTACAAATCCAGCGGCAAACGGCTGCATCGGATCGCCGACTGCCGCCAAAAGTTGTAGTGGAAAATTTGGGTCGCTGCGATCGCGCCCTGCTGCCCAGAATTTGGCGAGTCCTCCCTGAACAATTCGCAGCTTTTGGTCATGATTGCAGGTGGGATGGCTACTGTTGACACTTCCCGCTGCGTCTACGCCCAACCCGAGTAATACTGCCAATGCTGTTGTGGTGCCACCGACCACGCACTCGCCCAGAATGAAGTAACGTTGCGGTCGGGATTGCGATGAGGCCAGTTTCGCGCCAACCCTCATTCCGCAGGCCAACAAATATTCGACCCGTTGAAGGGCCATGGCCTGACCTGTACTGACACATCGGGCGACGGCGTTAGGAAGAACGGTTTGACCAAAAATGTCTGCCGCGATCGATAACGGGGCGGGTAATCCCGTATTGAAAAGATAGGATTGGATATCGAGTGCCTGGATGATTGAGCGGGTGATCATTACGGGTGATGCTCCAGCGATCAGCGGCGGCAACGGATATGTCACCCGATCGCAAACGCCATTAGCCAGAAATTCTGCATCTGCATGGGCGGTCCTCGATCGGTCTTCCGGCGTTTTTCCTGCTGCTGAAATCCCCGGAATCAGCGCTGTCTCCGTAAACCCTAACGCGCACACAAATTTGGGTTTCTTATCCCAATATCGACCGATCCAATCAGCAGCACGATCGAGTTGGGCATACGCCTTAATCATGGGATTAGGCGTCATTAAAGATCGCCTGAATCAGTTTTGGCGGATCGGGTATGCTGTTGCCGAGCCGATCGCACAGGTACCACGCAACAATGTGATATAGCGTTGTGTAAATACAGTCTTTGAAGATTAGAAATCCTATTGTTGCAAGTTGGACGTTGCTGATGGTCGGTTGCCATAGGAGTCCGAGCTTGTCGATTCCCCACTCCAGCAGCCCTGTTACCTGCATGGTGAAGTACAGCCACAGGTCTTCACCAAGCAAAATCGACACCAGCCAAATCTTAAAAAACGTCCCAAAGGTTGCAATAATCGTCCCGATCGGAATCGTCGATCGCCACCGTCCTCGCCGTTGCCACAACGCGCCCATTGTCCAGCCCAACACCCCGTAAGGCATAAAAAACTGCACACTTCGCAGTGGCCCCATCAAAACGCTCACCAGCAGCATGGAAATCAACACCGTCATCCCTGCCGGACGGTTACCCCAACGCAGATAGACGAGCGTAATGGGCAGGGGAAATAGCAGCATGATTGGCCCTATTGGGAAGTAGAAGTTGATCAGCCAAATCAACGCTGCTGCGCTAGCGAGAAAAGCCGTTTCGACAAGGACGATCGGGTTTTTCGGGTCTACGCCCCTGGGGGAATTTTTTGGGTCTTCGGGGGGGGCTGGCACGATGTCATCGATCCAACCGCGATCGTCGTCGAATTCAGGATTCATGGGAACTGCGTCGTTAGGGTAATTTACAAATATGAGTTGGGGACAAATCTGATAGGGAAATGTCTTCGTACCTAATCTTATAGCTACAGATCTTATCGCGTTTTATCGTGGCGATCGTTAGTTTTTTTCGACTTGAGGTACACTTGATTAATAATCGATCGTTGCAAAGGCTGTTTTGCTTGAGATTTTACGATGTCTGATGTATGTCTAGATGTATTCTTTAATCCACCTCAAAACCAATCCTCAAAAGTGACTCAACCTGACCTAACGCTAGAGTTTCAACGATTGGTAGAGAATGTGAGTGATGTTTATTTTGTCCATGACTTAGAGGGCCGCTTTACCTATTTATCGCCGCAGTTTGAACAGATGTTTGGGTATCCGGTCGTGGATTGTTTGGGACAGTCTTTTACGCCGCTAGTCCATCCGGATGATTTGGATGCAATCGACAAGATGCTTCAACAACTAATGCTCGATCGTATTCCTCATGAGAACTTGGAAATGCGAGTTCGTCATGCACTTGGCCATTGGGTCTGGATTTTGATTAGCCATTCGGTGGTGATTGAGGAGGAGGATGTGGTTGCCTTTCAGGGGGTTGCGAAAAACATCAGCGATCGTAAAGCGGCTGAATATGAGTTGCAGTTAAAAACCGAAAAACTAGAGCAAACGCTGGCCGAACTTAAGCGTACGCAAATGCAAATGATCCAAAGTGAAAAGATGTTGTCGTTAGGGCAGCTTGTGGCAGGGGTCGCCCATGAAATTAATAATCCGGTCAATTTTATCTATGGCAATTTAAATTACGCTGAGCAGTACTTTCAGGATCTAGTTCAACTGGTGACGACCTATCAAGCGTGCTATCCTGATGCCGATCTGAGGGTAAAAACGTTGATGGAGGACATTGAATTCGAGTATCTCTTGACGGATTTGCCGAAGATGCTGAGTTCCATGAAGATGGGAGCCGATCGGATTCGCCGTATTGTTCTGTCACTCAGAAATTTCTCACGCTTGGATGAGGCTGAGTTAAAACTGGCGAACATTCATGAGGGGCTAGATAATACGCTACTAATTTTGCAACATCGCTTCAAACCTCAACATTCACGTCCAAAGATTGAAGTAATAAAGAACTACGGGAATTTTGTAGATTTGGAATGCTACGTCGGTCAGCTCAATCAAGTTTTTATGAATGTCTTAGGAAATGGTATTGATGCGATCGAAGAGGCTTGGCGTCTCGATTCCACTCGAAAATTTCAAATTACGATCGTCACTGAAGAAGTAGCGAATGAACTTGTCATTCGGATCTCAGACAATGGAGTAGGGATCCCACCGGAGCAAATTCATCGACTATTTGATCCATTTTACACCACAAAGCCAGTTGGGAAAGGGACGGGGATGGGGTTGTCTATTAGCTATCAAATTGTGGTTGATCAACATCAGGGGACGTTGGAGTGCGTTTCTACGATCGGCAAAGGTAGCACTTTTGTGATAAGGCTACCCGTCATTAGAAGTTAGCTTTCTGAGAATAGATGTTGAACTACGAGGTCCAGTTCTGGGGGAGGCAAGTGGTTTCTAAGTCTTGACGTTTTCTGTTGGACGATCGTCTAAAGACGAGAGGATTAAGACCAAACATCCAGTTGTCGTCGGCTGATGAATGGTATCTGCGGCTGAACATAGTCGATCGCCCGCCCGGTAGCATGAACCCTCTACGGTGAAATCACCTTCCAAGACCAACACTACTTCCCTGGTCGCATGATGATGAGTGGGAAGTACTCCGGCTCGGGGTGCTCGAACAAAATAGGCCATCTGACGATTGGGTTTGTCAATTTTCCAAGGGGCATAGGTTGCTTCTTCAGGCGAGATTAAGGGCGTCCATTTTTTGATCGTAGAGGCTGCGGCAATCAAATCGACCAAGGACCAATCCAGCAGAGCCTTTAGAGGGGTATCCACGGTCAAATCTACGGTCAAATCGACCAGAGGCAACGGCAAGCCAAGATGCTCCATTAGCCGAAGCTTAAGGCTGTCAGGTAGAGGCATCAATGGCGAACTGTAGGCGATCGCTGCCGCTATCCCTTTATCTAAAAATGTGTCGTCTAGTGCGTCATCCAATGCATTGCCTAATGTGTTATCGATCGAAACTGGATTCAATTGTGATTCAGGATTCAATTTCATGATGTCTAATCCGTTCATAGTGTTGTCAGTTCCTTCCTTAATTGATTGTTTTAAGTGAGTTTAATGATCGTTTTAAATAGAATCGATCGACCACGGTTGAAGCGCCAATCGTAATTTTTCTAATCCCAATCGAATCCGAGTTTTCACTGTTCCCAATGCCATTCCCGTTTGCTCTGCAATCTCTCGATGGCTATAGCCTCCGTAGTACACAAGCTCTAAAACCTGACGTTGTTCCAGTGGTAATGTATCTAGTGCAGCAATCACTGTTGATTGACGTTCCTGAATCTCTGCGTTTTCAAAAGGTGTCGGACTTAGGCATGTCGTGGGGACTTCAAAAATCATCACAGCATCTGCAACCTTTTCCTTTCGTTGCCGACTTCGTAATCGATCGATCGTTCGGCTGCGTGCCATCATGATTAGCCACGTATCGACCCGAGCTTTAGATGCATCGTACCGATCAGCCGTGCGCCACACCTGTGTAAAGACATCCATCACAACTTCCTCACACTCCTCTGCGTTCCCTAGGCTTCGATATGCCGAAGAGTAGATGATTTGAGCGTAGCGATCGTAGAGTCTGGACAGAGCTAGTGGGTTTTGCTGGGCAACCTGATACACCCACTGTATCTCGGCATCAAGGTCATTAACCATAGATCTATGTATAGAGCAATCTCCCTTATTCTACTCCTGTGCAGCCTTCACAGCAGATAAGCTCACTAAACTTAGCCGCAACTTTGTATATATCTACCTACGATCGATCGACCTTATTGGACCTCCTGCTATAAAATCTTCGTCCTCACAGATCCAACTGCAATCTTTCTGCGTAACTACACACATGACATGGAAATCTATCCCATTGAGGAATTCAATTTATGAGTTTTGGTATTCAGCAGATAGCTCAATTGCTTGTTAGCGCCTTTCTACTTGTGTTGTGTTTTGCAATATCTCCTGCGATCGCTTCTGACCATCAAGATACAACCTTTCTACAGAGTCAACTGACCTCTGCCGATCTGACGGATCTATTTGTATTTGAAAGTCCTAAAGATTCGTCTAAGGTTGTTTTAGCGATGGATTTTGACCCTCTTATTGCAAAAGGTGAAGTCCGATCGTTCGACCCGTCCGTACTTTATCAATTCAAGATAGACAAGACTGGAGATGGTATCGAAGATCTGGTTATGCAGTTTCGGATCAAAGGGCGAGGACCTCGTCAAACCGTTTCTGTATATGGGCCAGATCGACCTTACAACGTTGGAACCCAGTCGAGAATCGTTGCGCTCAATGAGACTGGACCGCTCAATAAATCTTTTAAAGCTCACAAAGATATAAAGGTATTTGTGGGCGATCGTAAAGATCCGTTCTTCTTTGATTTGGAGCAGTTTTTTAAGATTATTCCCGATCGGAACTATAAGTCTAACCACAATCTCAGAACTTCATTTGGGGCGAAATCTTTCCGTCCGGCAGGCGAAGCTAAAGATACATTAGAGCCGTTCAATGTTCATTCGATCGTGGTAGAAATGCCCCGTAAACTTCTTGGAAAGGGCAAAATTGGCGCATGGATAACGACCAGTGTCCAGACTCCTGGCAATCGCCGAGGTCGCTATTCCCAAATTGAACGCCTTGCTGTGCCTGCGCTTAATGAACTGTTCATGGACTTTAAAGATCACAATAGTAGCAATCTCAAAACACCAACCCAAGATAAGGCGAACCAATCGATGTTTATTCGATCGTTTGTTGATAAGATCAAACGTCCTAAAGGAATTGCAGATGCTGTGATTTCGGTTGCGATTCCGGATATTATTCAGGCTGATTTATCCAAATCAAATGGCAGCTATTTTGGAATACAGCTTGGTAAAAAAAACTTTGGCGGTAGACGCCCCCAAGATGATGTGATTGATGTCACAACTTCTGTTGTCTTCGGCGATGCTGTGACCGGGATTACAGAGGGCATTATTCTTGGCTTGGTAAGTGATAACGTGGGTCCGAAGGCAGAGAATTTCTCGCCGAACTTTCCTTACTTAGGTAAGCCTCTTTAATCTTGTCGGTTCAAGTTGTTCTAGAGGTGGAAATTGCTGCTGCTATTCTCACCTCTAGATATTTAGTGTATTGAGTGGAGTATCTAAAATTCTATGCAAATGCTTCGTTTCTCGCCTGTAAAAATGGCCGGACTAATTGGAATAATTGTGAGTATGTTGTTATATGTCGGATATTCTAATATCCGATATATAACGGATATTTCAAATGCCTTGTTTCAAGATATAGATACTCAACAAGCCGATCGAGTATTTCCCGATTATGAACAACGGGATGCGATTATTAATAGCTATGAAACTAACGTTCGAGAGCATCCGGATTCTTTCTTTTTCCTGCGGTTACTTTCTGCTCAATATTTGCGACGCTTCCGAGAAAAAGCTGATCTCGAAGATCTAAGGCGGGTCGAAGAAACCGCCCGTCAATCGATCGCACTCCAGCCCCAAAACAATACTCCAGCTGAACTATTACTCGCCTCTACACTGCTCTCTCAGCATCGTTTTCAGGAGGCTTCTCAGGTGATGGGCCAAGCACAAAAATCTAATCCTGACAATCCTCGCATTATCGCTCTAAATGCTTCAATTCAGATGGAGTTAGGACACTATGAGGCGGCGCAGATACTTTTAAATCTCCGATCGGACGATGAAAAAATAGATAAAAACCGGGATGAGAATTCAGGACAAGGTGCTGTTTTAGCGCGATATCTTGAACTCACTGGACAGTTAGATTTAGCTCGATCGCGCTTAGATTTAGCGATGCAAGATGAGGACCGTTACTATACTAACTCGGCTGAAACTCGTGCTTGGTTTCATGTTCGATCGGGCGACTTGGCCTTTGCAACCGGAGACTTTCCGGTCGCTGAAAAGCGGTATCAAGAAGCTCGCAAACTGTTCCCAGCAGACATCGCTGCACTCACTGGATTAGCTCGGTTGTATGCAGCACAACACCGCTGGAAATCGGTATTGGAGGTTGCAAATCAAGGGATTGATCGGATTCCCTTAGTCGAGACTCTCGGGTACAAAGCAGATGCTCAGAGGGCGTTGGGAAATCCGACTGGTGCGGCAGATACGGAAGCGTTAATTGATGTTGTGGCACATTTAAGTCAGGTGAAAGGGATTTACGATCGGGCCTTGGCGATCTATTACGTGGAACATCAAATTCATTTGCCAGAAGCATTGACGATCGCGCGTCAGGAAGTCCGGCTTCGGGATGACATCTATGCCGAAGATACATTGGCTTGGGCCGCTGCTGCGAATGGCCAATGGCAAGAAGCGGAAACAGCGGCTTTGAAATCAGCCCGGTATGGGACTGAAGATGCCCTGCTAAATTACCATCAGGGCGTCATTGCGCAATATGCGGGACATCGTGAAGTGGCGGTGATGCACCTTCAGCAAGCACTCCACCGAAACACTAAGTTTCATTCTAGTTATGCCGATGATGCTCGCCAACGATTGGCTGATTTAAAGGCTGGTTAGCGTAAAGATTTGAACGAACAGATCCATTACTCCTCTTCGATCGTATTTCTAACTAGGAGACCTAAATTATGAAGAAAATCTCAAAAAACGTGTTGAAGTGTTCAATCTGGATCACGGCAGCCCTAGCGAGTTTTACGCTGTGGGTACCGATGGTGCAGGCTCATCCCTTGGGCAATTTCACCATTAATCACTATTCAGGTTTGCAGGTCAATCCCGATCGTATAGGAGTTGACTACGTACTGGATATGGCAGAGATTCCAGCATTTCAAGAGATTCGTCAAATCGATCGCCAAACTGATACAGACAATTACTCTATCAAAAAATGCAATGAAGTCAATTCTCAACTGGACTTGAATCTCAATCTGATTGCTTTGCCCTTAAATCTAAAGAGTTCTAATGTGGAGTTTCCGGCTGGAATGGGTGGGTTGTCTACACTCCGACTGACCTGTGATTTTGAGCATGAATTAGTTACTAAATTAACGCCAAGTGATATTGCTCAAAGAAGTCCATCGATCGAATTTAGCGATCGTCTCTATGCTGATCGTCTAGGCTGGCGCGAGATTACCGTCGTTACCCAAGACCTTCCCACTCAAGGCGATATAACTTCAACGAGTCTATCCAAAAGATTGACAGACTATCCAACGGATCTCTTAAGCAGCCCACTTAATCAGCGTCAAGTCGCATTTTCGATAGCAACCTCTGGGATGTCAGCTCCAAAGACTGATTTGTCTGAGCCTAATGCATTCGATCGTCAAGGCAATACTTCAATAGAACGTAGCGAGGACCCCTTCACTCGTCTAATAACGTTGCAAACATTAGACCTACCAACCGTTCTTTTTTCATTATTTATCGCATTTGTGTGGGGTGGCTTTCATGCACTGTCGCCCGGTCATGGCAAGACGATTGTTGGAGCTTATTTAGTCGGTTCTCGGGGGACCTTCAAGCAAGCTATTCTTTTAGGACTCACGGTCACAGCGACTCATACGGCAGGTATTTTTGCACTCGGATTATTGACATTAGGAAGTACCCAATTTGAAGTTACGGAACAGATTTATCCTTGGCTTAGTATTTTATCGGGGGGACTCGTTACGGCGATCGGAGTCAAACTTTTCGCCGATCGATTGCGTGAAAATCAGTCGTTACTTAGTTTACCTAGTTTGATAAAAGCCGAACATCCTCACGAACATTCACATCATCATCCGCACGAACATTCACATCACCATCATCCGCACGAACATCCACACGAACATCCACATCATCATAGCCATGAGAAAGAAGCTGAAAAAGATCATGGACCGGATTATCATACTCATGGAGTGGGTCAAGTTCCCCATTCTCATCTTCCTGCAAATAATGAACCCATTACAGGAGCTAGTCTAGTTGCCCTAGGAATTTCAGGTGGACTGTTACCTTGCCCTTCGGCGTTAGTTGTTTTACTTAGTTCGATCGCATTGGGGCGAGTCGGATTTGGATTGGCCTTAGTGACGGCTTTTAGTTTGGGACTTGCGGCGATGCTGACGATTGTTGGGTTAGTGTTGGTCTATTCGCGCGATCGGTTTGAACGACTGCCAATGCCTAGGGTTGCGACGCAATTTCTACCTGCAATGAGTGCTTTAGCAATTACAATCATGGGCGTTGGGATGACGACGAGCGCGCTAGTGAGCTATCGAGTTAACTGATGAAATGAGCCGTAAAGTCCTAGATCGAAAATAACATTGAAGTATCTTATATAAGGAGTAAGTTATGAAACGGTTTGGTCTTGTATTTTTCATCACGATCGTAGTGCTTGTTGGGAGTTCTACGGTTATTACTTCTCAAGCTGAAAAGCTATTTTGGATTAATTTAGGGATATAATTTAAGCGATAATAACTTAGTGGAACAAATTAATTGGAGGAATACTGGCCTATGTTTGCGAGTTTGAAAAACAGTTGGAATGATAGTCCAATCAATCTTCGACGAAAAATCACTAATATCTATGCATTTTTGATTTTATCTAATATTGCGGCTTGGATGGCGGCATTGTTTGTATTTCATGACTTTCCTCTCTTGATTGGAAGTTCAGTCCTAGCTTATAGTTTTGGATTGCGTCATGCGGTTGATGCTGATCACATTGCGGCGATTGATAATGTGACTCGAAAGCTCATGCAGGAAGATAAGAAGCCGATTGCAGTCGGATTTTTCTTTTCTCTTGGCCATTCGACGATCGTGGCTCTACTTACGATTGCGATCGCATTGACGGCTGGGAATATTCAGCAAAATATGCCGCAGTTTAAAGAAGTAGGTGGGTTGATTGGAACATCGGTTTCTGCTTTATTTCTGCTGTTCATTGCAGCGCTTAATATGGTTATTCTTTGGGATGTTTTTAAGACTTTTCAAAGCGTTAAAAAAGGTGGCTACTATAATGAAAATTCGTTGAATGAGCTGCTGGATCAACGTGGATTGCTCGGACGATTTTTTCGGCCATTGTTTAAGTTGATCGATCAAAGTTGGAAAATGTATCCGCTGGGTGTGTTGTTTGGGCTAGGTTTTGATACGGCCACTGAAGTGGGACTCCTCGGACTTTCTGCCAATCAAGCATCTGCTGGGTTGCCCATTTGGTCTATTCTTATCTTCCCCGCACTGTTCACGGCTGGGATGTGTTTGATCGATACAACTGACGGTATTTTGATGCTGGGCGCATATAGCTGGGCCTATGTGAAACCGATTCGTAAGCTTTACTACAACTTGACCATTACCTTAGTTTCAGTGCTGGTTGCGCTGCTGGTCGGCGGGATTGAGGCCCTTGGAATTATTGGGGGTAAATTAAGGTTGCAGGGCGGATTTTGGGACTTTATTGGTGAAGTGAGTGAGAATTTTGGTGCGGTTGGCTACTGTATTGTTGGAATTTTCTTGGTAAGCTGGGTGATCTCTACGATTGTTTATCGGCTTAAGAAGTACGACGAGATTGAAATTTAGAATCCTGCTTTAATTATTGGGCTGCACCGACTAGGTTAAATGCGGCTCAGTCGGCGGGTTTTGGGTGGTGAACATGGCTTGGCGGAGGGCTTGTACGTCATGTTCCTTAGGGGTTTTGCGTATTACGTAAAGGATTGGTTAGGGATAGTTCGCTTTTGGGTTGTAATAAGTACGGTTAACTCTTCTATGGCTCTTTTGACCGTTGATATTAGGATATAGAGCATAGAGCAAACGATCGAACTCGAAGGAGAATTTTTCATGCAAGATACGTATGATGCTGGAAAGCGCAGTTTGTTATCGTTGTTGGCCCATGCCTGCACGCTGTTTGGGGTGTCGGTGGTGACGATTTTAGGTCCGATTACGATTTTGTTTCTGTCGGATGATCCGGTAGTGAAGGCAAATGCGAAGGAGTCAATTAATTTCCACCTCAATATTTGGTTCTGGGCGGCAGTGATTGGTGGAATTTATGGGTTTTTGTCGTTTATTACGTTTGGATTGATGGGATTAATTTTATTCCCGTTGGTTGCGTTTGGGTTCTTGTGGCATTTTGGATGGTCTGTTGTTGCGATCGTGAAGACGTTGGCTAATCCTAATGAGCCGTTTCGGTATCCGTTTATTTTGCGGGTTTTGTAAGGATGCGATCGTTTTGGGGGGGGTTGTTTGGGGGATTTGGATTAGCGTTCCATGGCGGTGACAGATTTTGGGATGGCGGCGGTTAAGACTTCGTTTCCGGTTTCGGTGACTAAGATGTCGTCTTCAATACGGATGCCAATGCCGCGCCACCGATCGGGGACTTCGGGTTGACCTTCTAAGGGCTGAAAGTCCGATCGAATGTAAATCCCAGGTTCGGCGGTAATCACTTGGTTGGGTGCGAAGGTGTGCCAGGTGTCTCCCACTTTGCGTCCGCCGACGTCATGGACGTCCAAGCCTAGCCAGTGGCCTGTACCATGCATGAAGAAGGGTTTGTATTTCTCTTCTTTAATCACCTCTTCAATGTCGCCGGAAATCAACCCGAGGTTCATTAAGCCTTCAGTAAGGGTGCGAACAGATACGTCGTGAAATTCATTCCAGGGATTGCCCGGTTTGATTTTTTCGATCGCTGCAAGTTGTGCCTTTAAAACCAACTCGTAAAGAATTCTTTGCTCTTCAGTGAAGGTGTTTCCGACGGGATAAGTGCGGGTAATATCCGAGTTGTAATAGCCATAAGAACATCCGGCGTCAATGAGCAAGAGTTCGCCGTCTTGCATTTGTCTATTATTCTCTACATAATGCAGGATGCAGGCGTTTTTACCGGAGGCAACGATCGAGGGATAAGCAGGTCCAAGGCCACCTCGAAGCCGGAACAGATACTCCATTTCAGCTTGCAGTTCATATTCGTACAGCCCCGGTCTGCGTTTAGCTAATGCTAAATTATGAGCTTCGGCAGCAATCTCTACCGCCTTACGGATTAAGGTAAGTTCATATTCACTTTTGTGCAATCGCAGCGTGTTCATCACCGTCATTGGATCTTCGATGGATAGCGGTCCAGTCCCTTTACGATCGTATTGACGAATGGCTTGGCGATAGTGTTTCAGGACGGTTGCATTGAAGCCATTATCAATGCCGAAATGATAGTAAAGTTTGTCTGCTTTTTCGAGATATTTTGGGAGGTGTTCGTTGAGTTCTGCGATCGGATAGACGATATCTGCACCGTATTCTTCTTTAGCTGCTTCTGCGCCCACTCGGTAGCCTGTCCAGGTTTCTTTATCCCGGTCTTTGGGCTGGACAAAAAGAATGTATTTATGCTCCTCGTGGTGCGGCGCAAACACGGCCACAGCGTTGGTTTCATTGAATCCTGTGAGATAATAAAATGCGCTATCTTGGCGAAAATTGTATTCCACGTCGTTGTGCATGACCGCGTCTGGAGCCGCCCGAAAAATTGCAGTTCCACCCCCCATTTTGGACATGAGTGCCGATCGACGGTTTTGGAAATCAAAATGCAACATAAATAATGCTCCGACGTAGGATGCGTTACGCGAAGCAACGCATCATTGATTATCCAACAAAAACCCGATCGCCCCAAATAATTCGTCATCTCCACACCCGATCGGGTTTCAATGGGGATGGAATAGTCAGGGCGATCGGAATCATTCAGAATAGGCCGGAGGATTTGGGAATCCAACGTCGGATGTTGTTTTGGGGTTACGCATTGATCACTTGAATCACCATCGTGGCGGGTAAACTCGATCGGGTCACGTCGATCGCACCTGAGGCCCGACGCACGGAAACTCCACTCATTAATGATAAAAATTTGTCCACGTCACCCAACTCGCATTCGCCTTTCGCAGCCGACGTTTTGTACTGCATGGGCACCACAATTTTGGGGTTCAATACCTTTATCGCCACCGCCGCTTCTTCGGGGGTATAGGCTTTTGGTCCGCCGCCAACGGGCACGAAAACGACGTCTGGGCTACCCATGAGTATTTTTTGCTCTAAGCCGATCGGTGCCGCAGAACCGCCCAAATGCAACATCGTTACACCACCTTGAGTCCATCGCCAAGCGACATTAGTACCAAAACGTTTTCCGCCAACTCGATCGTGATCCGTCGCAATGCCTTGAAACTTCGTACCCTTGACGTCGTAGGCTCCCGCTTCATAGAGCAACTGTGGATTTCCAGGCACCACATCTACAGCCCCTTCATCCAAAAGCTGACTGCTGATCAGCACCAAATCTGTACTCACCTTCGGAGCCGGATACCCTGCCGTACAGCCGATCGACTTAAACGGATTGACCAAAACCCGCTGACCATTGCCGCTAATCAAAAAACTCATGTGCCCCAGCGATCGGACCGTCACCCCACCCGACTGCGCCCGAACTACTCCAGCGCTTGATCCGAGTGCCAGAGTCGCACCCATCCCTACATAGCCCAACAACTGCCGACGTTTCATCAAAACTTTCTCCTAACGGAACTGAACCAACATCACGACTGCACAACCCGCACGTAAATGCAGAATACAAGAAATATAAGGCATTCTGCACGTCACCGTTCTCAATCCTCATTCTCAATTCTTTAGACCGCTCGCCATCTGTAAAAAGTTCCGCAACAATTTTTTTCCTGATTCCGTCAGTACGCTCTCCGGGTGAAACTGCACGCCTTCCATATGTGGATACTGTTTGTGCCGTACGCCCATAATGAGGTCGCCCACCCAAGCGGTGATTTCTAGCACCTCCGGACAGGTCGATCGATCGATGATCAAACTGTGATACCGCGTCGCAATCATCGGATTTTCCACCTGCTCAAACACGCCCACGCCGCTATGATGCACGCCAGATACTTTCCCATGCATCAACTCAGGGGCCGACACCACATTGCCACCATAAACCTGTCCGATACTCTGATGCCCCAAACACACACCCAACAAAGGCACCGTCGGCCCTAGCTTCTCAATCACATCCAGCGAAATCCCCGCATCATCGGGCGTTCCCGGTCCAGGCGAAATCACGATCGCATCGGGCTTAAGCGCTTTAATCTCGTCAAGGGTAATTTCATCATTCCGAAACACTTGGATATCTTGCGCAATGGCAAACTCCATCCCAAGCTCCCCAAAATATTGCACCAAATTATAGGTAAAACTATCGTAATTATCGATCATCAAAATCATAGGGTTCACTCGAAAACCAACGCTTCCATCCTACCCCATCCCGCAATTTCAAAGGCGATCTTCACACTCTACGGAGTTCAACGCGATCGTTGAGATAGTCTTGGCGAGTTTTCCAGTCGGGAAGAATGGTCTCTAGAAGCTTATAAAACTGAGAGGAATGATTGGGAATCCGAATATGACAGAGTTCATGAATGATAACGTAATCAATGCAATTTTTAGGTGCGTTGATGAGTAAAGGATTGAGGAATATTCTACCTGTAGGGGTACAGCTTCCCCACCGCTTGTTCATTGTACGAAGATCAATTCCGCAATGATGATCGATGCCATAAGGAGAAACTAGCTTAGAGCAGTGTTCGTAACGTTCCTGGAAGATTTTCGCTGCACGATCGCGATACCAATTGTCGATCGTATGCTCCACCTGTTGTCGATTATTGGGCACAACTGTACTCACTTCCAATCTACCTTGCCAGAGGCGCACTTGTTCTAGGTCACTTTCAATGAGTTTAAGGCGGTATTGGCGACCTAGATATCGATAGCCTTCGCCAGATACACATTCAGGGACAGGGAGTGATGGAGCGTATTGGGTAAAGCGCTGTTGTTGTTTTGTAATCCAGGCAGAGCGATGGCTGACTTTGGCTTCGATCGCTTCTAATGTGGCATCTTCAGGTGCTTTGACGAGAATGCTGCTGTCGGGATGGACTTCGATCGCGAGGGTTTTGCGGTGGGAATATTCGAGGGCAAATCGAATGCTGCGATTGCCGTAGGTGACGGTGTGATGATCAGTTGACTTCATAGGTTTTGGCGATATTGATGATTTGGGTCATCACGGTGTCGAGATCGTCCCAAGGAATGGATACACGATGTGCTTTTTGAAGATCATGGATTAGGTCGTCGATCGCATTAAGCATCTGATTTTGGATATCTTGATTATGCTGCCAATCGCGCACTTTATTTTGGGTAATGATGTCTTCAATGCCAGTTGCCAGCGTAACTAATAATTCTGGATTATCAAGAGTTTCTTCCATGTTTTCTTGCAGGGCGCGATAGAACGCCTGAGCTTGTTGACGATTGCGAAGTGCGTGAGGAACTGATTGCGATCCACGGGTTCGGGCGGTGTCGAGATGACTTAGCATTTCTTTGAGGTAGTCTTGATCGCTGAGTCGTTTGGCTCGGTGGGCCTCTATTGCGGTTTGGATGAGTTGGCTGAGGCGGAGATAGAGGACGGGGTCTTCTTCCATTTTTTCGGTGGCGACTTTTTTGATGCGGGCGGCGATCGCATCGGCTTTGGCGGCAGTTCCTACAAACTGGTCTATTTCGGCATCGGAGCGTTCGATGTCGAAGATGTTGATGGGTTTGATGATGGTGGTAAATTCGGATGCGCCAATTTCACGGACCACCATGTTTTTGATTTGGTCTGCGTAGGAGGCGTTGATAGTTTCGTTGTAGCGGAGTTTGACGGCATCTCGAAGTTTGAGGAAATATTTTAGGTCTTTGGTGTAGCGCTGTTGGGTGGTTTCTGGGGTGGTTGATTGGAATGGGGCGTTGCTGAGGGCGAGTTTTAGGGTTTTGGCAAAGTTGCGGAGGCTTTCGTAGAAGTCATCGCGACGATCGGCCAGGTGGAGCCATTGTTGGAGGCTTTCGGTGTCTTGCAGATTAGTTACGCCTTTGAAGACATCCCAGATGGCAGCGTGATAGGTGGGGAGTTTGGCGATTTCGGCTTGGACATCAAGGAGTGCGCCGACGATATCATCTCGATCGAAGCCTTCGCGTTCTAGGGCGGCATAGATTTCGAGGGCGTCGTTCATTTCGCCGAAGATACCTCGGTAGTCGATGACGAGTCCGTAATCTTTGCCGTTGAAGATTCGGTTTACTCGGGCGATCGCTTGGAGAATGTTGTGTTCTTTGAGGCGTTTGTCGATGTAGAGGACGGCATTGCGGGGGACATCGAATCCGGTGAGGAGTTTGTCTACGACGATGAGGACATCGGGAGAGTCTTCGTCATCGGTTTTAAATTGTTCAATGATGTTTTCTTGATATTGATTGCCATAGCGAGCGGTCATATCTTTCCAGAAGCTTTGTACTTCTGAGAGGTTGGATTCATCGACGCTTTCGTTGTCTTCGCGGGTGTCGGGTGGGGAGATGATGACAGCGGAACGGATTTTGCCCCATTTATCCAGGAGTTTTTTGTAGGTGATGGCGGCGCGTTTGCTGGAGGTGGCGAATTGTCCTTTTAAGCCTGTGCCTTTGAAATGTTTAGCGAAATGTTCGCTGATATCGTAAGCAACTTCTTCCATTCTTGCTTCAGAGTCATAGAGGGGTTCGGCGCTTTTGAATTTACGTTTGAGGTCGGCTTTTTGTTCTGGGGTGAGATCGGCAGTGATGCGATCGAACCATTTATCGACGGCTTCGGTGTTTTTGAATTCGCTTTCTCGACCTTCGTAGAGAATTGGGACGACGGCTTGGTCGGCGACGGCGGTGGGCATGGTGTAGCTGTGGATGAAGCCGCCGAATTTTTGAGCGGTGCTTTTGTCTTTTTTGAGGAGTGGAGTTCCGGTGAAGCCGATGTAACAGGCGTTGGGGAAAACGTTTCGCATTTTGGCGTGGGTCTGTCCGTATTGGGAGCGGTGGGATTCATCGACGAGGACGAAGATGTCGGCGCTGGGGTTTTGGGCTTTTTCGCGGGCGACGGTTTCAAATTTGTCGATGATGGTGGTGATGATTTCGGCTTTAGAGTCGTTGACGAGTTGGAGGAGATGCTTGCCGCTTTGGGCTTGGATGACGGCTGCGCCGCAGTTTTTGAAGGTGTTTTTGAGTTGGTCGTCGAGTTCGATGCGATCGTTGACGAGGATGATTTTGGGATTGAGTATGGTTTTTTCGAGGGCTAGGGCTTTGGCGAGCATGACCATGGTGAGGGATTTTCCGCTTCCGGTGGTGTGCCAGATGACGCCGCCTGAACGGGACGAATCGCCTCGGATGGTTTTGACGTGTTGGAGGGTGGCTTGGACGGCGAAGTATTGTTGGTAGCGGGCGATTTTCTTTATGCTTTTTGTACCTGCGTCAAAGATGATGTAGCCGAAGATGAGGTCAAGGAGCCGATCGGGTTGCAGTAGGCTGTAGAGGGTGCGGTCTTGTTGGGAGACTCTGCGTTCTCCGGATGCCCAGAGGGTTTTGATTGTGTTTTGTTGTTCGGGTGAGCGTGCGGAGAGGAGTTTTTCGGTGTGGGCATGGGTAGGCGGGATGTTGATGAGGGTGTGGAGTTCGGTTTCAAAGGTGGCGTTGGATTCTTCTTTCCAGACGGCCCAGAATTCTTTGTCGGTGGCGGTCGTTGCATATTTTGCGGCGTTTTGGGAGAGGCTAATTAGGATTTGGGTGAGGCAGAAGAAGTGGGGAATTTCGTCGGGGCGATGGTTTCGGAGGTGTTGGCTGATGGCTTGATCGATCGCGTCTTTGAGGTCGGGGCGTTTGCATTCGATTGCGACGAGTGGAATGCCGTTTACAAAGAGAACGATGTCGGGGCGACGGGTTTGGGTGCTGTTGAGGCGTTCGATTTCAAATTCGTCGGTGATGTGATAGACGTTGTTGTTGGGATTTTGCCAGTCGATGTAGTTGAGTTGATGGCTTTTTTTATCGCCGTCGATGGTTTGTTCGAGACTTTTGCCGAGGGTGAGGAGATTGTAGAGAGTTTCGCTGGTGGTGTAGAGGGCGTCGTAGGGATGTTGGGCGATCGCTTGGACGGCTTTTTGGATGTTGGTGTCGCTGAAGAGAGTTATTTTGCCGCGAGTTTCGATCGAGTTAAGTTTATGAAGTTGGTCAGTGAGGATGGTTTCGAGGACAATTTTGCTGCGTTTATTTTGGCGATGATTGAGGGCTTCTGCGGGGGTGAGGTAGGTGTAGCCGATGGACTGGAGGAGGGCTAGTGCGGGAATTTGGGAGGAGATTGTTTCGAGCCAGTCGTTGGGGGAAGGGGAGTTCATGAGGGATCAGGATTTGGAGGATTTTAGGATGAACAGGATTTTGGGCTTGCTTTGGAGCTTATCTTATATTATTCTCTCATTTCTATATAATCCTGAAAATCCTCTAATCCTCAAAATCCTGATATTGAGTTAGGGGATGAGTGTGAACGATCGAAGATTTATAGAATTTGAGTGACTGACTGACTTTCAAGATAAATTGTGTCGTAACTCAGATCGAGTTCGTTATCCCATTCGATTGATCCTGCGACGACTCGAACGGTTGCAAAAAGCTTGGGGTCTTTGAGATTAGTGAAGATACCTCGATCGAGGTAAGGTGTCACATCAAAAGTCCGCTCTTCGCCATTTTTAAAAGTGAGGTAAAGACAATAATTATCAACCGATCGAACCTGTGTTACGTAAGGATTTATCATCAACAATGTAGGCATCAGCAATTCCTCCAAAAACCGATCGTCATCTCTTTCTCATTATAATATCTTCAATTGCTATTTTCCCTACCACCCACCCATTAATCCTGTCCATCCTGAAAATCCTGATTTGCCTTTTGTTTTCTGGAGTTGAACACTTTTTTAAATTCCAAGCTCTTCGCTCCAAAGTTAATGAGAAGTCCGATCGGAAAGTCATAGGCGACGACGTAGTTTTTAGCTTGGGCGAGGTGAGCGTCTTCCATTCTGATGACGGCTTTGAGTTCGACGATGACGCAATCTTCGACGATAAAGTCAGCGCGACGGTTTCCGACATGGATTCCTTCGTAATAAATATTTTGCGAGACTTCTCTACCAAATTTTAGTTTTGCCCGATCGAGTTCTATGGCGAGACATCGTTGATAGATGACTTCTTGGAAGCCGTTTCCCAGTGTATTATGCACTTTCATGGCGCAGCCGTTGATTTTGTAAGTGATGTCGTCTAATTCCATGGGTTACGCTACGACTTTTCCTTATTTTGATATTTCTAGTGTTCCCACAATCCCCAGTAACGCGAATCAGGATTTGGAGGATTTTCAGGATTAGGATATCAGTGGGTGTCAAAAGTCCCAACAATCGCAGCCATCACCGCATCCCACAAACAACCTAATCCTGAAAATCCTCTAATCCTCTAAATCCTGATTCGCCCGGTGAGTAGCTGTTGCATCAACCCTAGTTTCTGTTGTTTGTAAGCAGCCAGTTGTTTTTCTAGCGTTGATATTTCGTCATCGGCAGCAGAGAGTACAGCAGCAATTTTTTCCTGTTCTGGGAGTGGTGGAAATTTTAAAACAATATTTTCAATATCTAAGCTACTAATATTAGGTTGCGCTCCACCAGTAGCATCGATCATAATAAGATGCTGAAACTTATTCGATCGAACTATCTGAAAAACAAAATTCATGCTTACTTTTGTTTTGTCTAAAGCGGTAAATCGACCAACTCGCTGATTCAAGTATGATTTATGATGTTCTTGGTACTTTCCTACTTTTCCAGTAGTTGCACCTGACATTGCTATCAATATGTCACCATGATTTATTTCATATTGAGTTAGCTTAGGATCGAATTGATGAAACAGTGTGCTAGTCAAATCAACATCACAAGACTGTATGTTTGATATTCTTATTACATGAATTCCTGAATCAGAAAAATTCTCACTTTTGAATGCAAATCCACCTTGCACTTTCACAAATGAACCTATTCGAGAAATTTTCCACTCGCTATCCTCAAATTCCTTAAAACGTTTCTTACCAGTCAATAACTGCTGCATTAGTCCCTGCTTGCGCGATCGAACCCTCCCAATCAATTTCTCCAGCAAATCGACCGACTCATCCCAAACCCCAAGCACCTCCGCAATCTTACACTGTTCTAAAAGCGGCGGTAAATTGAAATCCCATTCAAACCATTCATCAACTTTGAAAATCATTTTCTCAACATGAACGCCAACACTTGAATGAAAACAAGTTTGTTGAAAATAAGCTGTATGTGTGAAATGATTAAAAAAATCTAGGTTTAATTCAGGTCGTGAGTTTAGAATACTATACTCACTCGAAACAATAGATCCACTTAATTCTACAGGGACAATTCCACAGGCACCATGAACAATTTGTCGTTTAGAAATAAGTAAATCACCTTCTCGTATCAAAAACTGTCTTGGTGTTTTCACTTCGACACCTTTGAGCATAGATCTTACAACAACTCCGCCTCGACTACGTTTAACCGTAACTAATTGATAGTATTCTTTATCTTCAAGTTGTATGGGACGCTGAACTTCATATAGAAAATCTCCGTAAGTTACTTTAGACCATCCTTTGGGAGTAGGGCTATTTACTGGGATACCTGGATTTACACTTTTTGGATATGCACTAACTAAATTCATAGTTATAAATTTTTAAACTCCTCAAGATAGCCAACCATCCGAAACTTAACCTTAGATAACTCCTCCTCCAAACCATCGATCTCCGCCTGCACCGCCGCAATATCGATCTCCTCTTCCTCCTCAAAAGTATCCACATACCTGGGAATATTCAGATTGAAATCATTCTCCTGAATCTCATCAAACCCCGCCAAATAAGAATACTTCGGTACCGTTTCTCGCTGCGTGTATGCCGCGACAATCTTGGCGATATCTGCCGCCCTGAGATTGTTCTGGGTTTTCACATCCGCATAATCCCGACTGCCATCAATAAATAGCACCTTATTATCTGGTTTATTCCGCTTAAATACCAACACCGCCGCCGGAATGCCAGTCCCGAAAAAGAGATTACTCGGTAAACCAATCACCGCATCTAACAGATTTTCGGCGATTAATTGTTGGCGAATCGGCGTTGCTGAATCAGGGTATGGATATGTAAGGCTGGATATTTAAAAGATTGACTCAGCCTGAATGTTCAGTTTTATAAATCTAAGTGTTCATCCCTTAATTCAGCAACGCCGGCGAATCTTCCCCTCACTACTGCCCCGAAATAACACGCCGTGGGGCACCACCACCGCCACCCTCCCGCGCTCAAGGCTCATCGTTTCAACAATATGCAAGATAAACGCAAAATCGCCCTTACCCTTAGGTGGAATGCCCCGATCGAAACGTTTGAACCTGTCGGATGCCACATCATCCGCGCCCCATTTATCCAGACTAAACGGCGGATTGGCGACTACTACTTCAAACCGCATCAGCTTGTCGTTTTCCAACAGTTTGGGATTGCGAATCGTGTCGCCCCACTCTACTCGCGCACTATCTACCCCATGTAGAAACATATTCATCTTGGCTAATGCCCAAGTACCGCCCGTATTCTCCTGCCCGAAGAGGCTATAGTTATCACTCCCCTGACGGCGCACATAGTTGGCACATCTAATCAACAGCGAACCCGAACCACAAGTCGGATCGCAAATTCGATCTCCTGGCTGAGGGGCGACGAGTTCCGCCATCAGTTCTGAGACTTCCCCAGGCGTGTAAAATTCCCCCGCTTTCTTCCCTGCTCCAGCGGCAAATTTGGCAATCAGGTACTCGTAGGCGTTGCCAATTACGTCGAGAGTCCCAATCCGCGAGGGGCGCAAATCTAGCTTGGGGTTGGCGAAATCCTCTAGCAGCATCTTCAGTCGGGTATTCCGCTCCCGCGTCTGCCCTAAATTCGCCTCACTATTAAAATCAATATTCCGAAACACCCCCGCCAGCTTGAGTTTATTCGCCTCCTCAATCTGCTCTAATGCCTTATTAATTACCTCGCCCAGATTAGTACCATTCCGCTTGGTATACACATCATCAAACCGACAACCGGGCGGCAACACAAACCGCTCTCGTCCCAACCGCCGCAAAATCCGCTCCTTATCATCCCCATACTCGATCTTAAGCTGCTCATAATGCTCCGTCCACACATCACTCACATACTTAACGAATAGCATCACCAGCAAATAATTCTTGTACTCACTCGCATCGATCGTCCCCCGAAACGTATCACAAGCCCGCCAGAGAATATTATTAATCTCATCCTGACTCACCGAAGAAAAAGAAGCTGTACTCCTATCCACTAAATCACATCCACGCTAACATTTCCAGCATTCTCCCACATCCGATCGGGCTTTCTAGGACTCAAGGTTAGACCGGATCAGATCATTTGTGAGCTGCAAAGATAGCCAAATCCCCAACACCCACACACACCCTAATCCCAACACCCACCGACCCCATAATCCTGAAAATCCTAAAATCCTCTAAATCCTGATCCCGATAGCCACCATCAACTTCGGCACCAACAAACACCCCGCCACCAACACCGCCACAATAGCCGCCACCAAAACCGCCGCCGCCGCACAATCCTTCGCAATCTTCGCCAGATCGTGATAATTCTGCTTCACCGTCAAATCCACCACCGACTCGATCGCCGTATTCAACAACTCCATCGCCATCACCGCCCCGCACGTCAGCCCAATCACCGCCAACTCCACCGTACTCAAATGCAACACCACCCCCAAAATCACCGCACTCGTCCCTAAAATCGTATGGATCCGAAAATTACGCTGAGTCTGAAACGCATAGCTCAGACCCATCCACGCATAGCGAAAACTGCTCAACAGCGTCGGAGCCACCTGCCACGCCAAATCGCGCTTAAAAGGCAACAATTTACCGTCTGACTTCACCTCAGAGCGCTTAGGAGAAGGGGTTTGCAAATCTTGGGACATAAACAACTCACACCATGAACGTGGATCAGCAAAAGTATCAGCGCGATCGCCAGAGCATCCCTGAAGTAGGCTAACGGGTAAACGATTGTCAGCCCCAAGTGACTGCTAAACCGATCGCATGGAGCATCTCTTCCTGTTGAGTCAGCATCTCCACAAGACTGTCTTCATCCGGATGGTCCCAGCCCAATAGATGCAACAATCCATGAGCCGCCAACCAACTTAGCTCCACTGTTAAAGAATGCCCCTGAATCACCGCTTGTCTTGCTGCGGTCTCCACTGAAATAATAATATCGCCTAAGTATAGAGGTTCTTCGTCGGGTAGCTGCGGACAGTCTACTTCGAGTGCAGCAAAGGATAAAACATCCGTCGGCTGATCTTTATGTCGAAAATCTCGGTTCAAGGTCTGAACTTCCGCGTCATCCGTCAGACGGAGGCTCAGCTCGTAGCAGTCCTGTGGGTGGAGCGCATCGCCCGCCGCATTTGCAGGTTCTAGCAGCTCAATCCACTGGTAAAACCACCGCTGCCACTCCTCAGAGCCGATCGCCATAGCGTCGTCCTGTGATCGGACCTGTACAAAATTTTCGCCCTGCACAAGGATCTTATTGTCATGCACGAGGTCTTGAACGCTGACTTCAATCTGCACGACACTCTCCGATTCTGTTGACTAATGGGTCACGAAGGCTAATCCTACCAGCAATCCCAGCAGTCCTACAGTGGTCAAGGCAAAATGAAACAGTGACTTGCTTCCCTTACGCACCATGTTCCGCATCGCCAGCTTCACAAAGGTTGGATCGTTCTCAGGGGCGCGCTTGAGGCTGTCAGCAGGAGCATCAGAATCCGAAGGCTGAACCATTGTGGATTCTGAAGCATCAAGAGGAGAATGGGTTGTCATAGATTTTTAGGGGGCGATTAAGAGCAATATCTTACACATACAATCCACTATAATTCCTCTTCCACCGGAAGAAAGTACGGAAAACATGAAATAAAACGTAGTCTTTACCCCTAGCTTCACAAAAGCTAAATACCCTTAAATAGTGAGATGACTAGAGCTCAGTCCAGAGTTTTAGTTTTAGGCTGGGTTTAACATTCGTTCAACCACTCAACATTATTCGTTCTAGATTTTAGGAGAACATGCGTATGAAAGGCTTTCACTGGCGGAAAGGTCTATTTGGGATCCTCCTTTGCTTCACCCTCATCGTTTCAGGTTGTCAACCCAAGACGCCCTCACAGTTTTCACAAGCTCAGCAGGACAGTACTCAGCGCAATGCCACTCCCGCTATTGCGAAAGATGCGACCCAAGGCAGTGAGTTTAATAAATTCTTCCCAAAGGCACAATCGGGCTACGATCGCGTTTATACCCAAGAGAAAAAAGGGTTTGCTGAAGCGAAGCTTAACAAAGATGGTAAAAACGTCGCAATGCTGGCGGTGTCTGACACCAAAAGTCTCCCTAGCGCTGCCGCCAAATTCCAAAATGCAACTGCTAAAATCGCAGGCTACCCTTCTGTAGACCTCGGCACGACCCAAACCAGCGTCCTGGTTAACGATCGCTACCAGGTCAAAGTCATCTCCAAAGCGCCGGATTTTAACAAAACCGATCGCGTTTCCTGGATCGAAAAATTTGACCTCAAAGGTCTTGCAAAACTTCAATAAACGCATCACTTTCCACCCCCGACCCTTTATCCCACACCCACTGTCTTATGAGTAAATCAATTTTTGAGCTAGTCGATGAACTGCCCACAGGTGGCACCACGATTTTGGCTCTGAATGCCCTAGATTTCGTGATCCCCGGCCAATGGCAAAACCTCACGGGGTTTGTTAACACCATCAAAGCCGTCACGGGTGAAACCGACGAAGCCATGATCCAAGCGATCGGTGAGCGGGCCGTGTACCTTTACAACGACGAGTCTCAGGGCTACCAGCGAGCAATGTGGCTCTACCAGACCGTAGACAACGCAGCGGGCGCACTGGGAATGGCGGCCATGGCCAATAAGCTGGGCCAAGATATTTCCTTTCTGGGGTTCCTCGGCAACCTGACGCCTAAGCCTGAAAAAGCCCAAAGCATTGATTTATCCATCAAGCTCGTCGTCGAACTCGTGGCCTACTGCCAAATCAACGGCATTCCTGGCGACAGCATCGGTGACTTCCTCGGAGCGCTCGGCGACTACGGCGGCGAATCCCTCATGCGGATGGTGGCGCTTATTTGCTTCGACGGCTTGATTCCCCTCGGACCTGGTTTCATCGACAAGGGCCTAGGTTCGCTGTCCAGCATGACCCCCAACGAACTCGAAGGTAACTCCAGCTTCAAGAGCGTTAGTAGTCTGATTCCCGGTGGTGACACGGCTGGGAAATTGGGCTTCATTGGGCAGAGTTTTGACTCCGTGAGCGGCTGGATGCGCAATTTTGTTGCTGAGAAAGCGCTGACCCAAGAAAACGCACTGGGCAATCTTCAGAAGTTTGTTCAAGTTTCCGGAGACAAGCTCGATTACGTTGGCGCGTTCCTAGATGTATCGGTGAAGTACTACACCCACACCGGAACGCAGACCCTTGCTCGTCGAGTGATTGAGCGGGCGGTTGCTGAACTATAAGGCTAGATGAATTCACACAAATCCATACAAAGAAGGGAGGGCGATCGAAATTAGGTTCGATCGCCCTCCCTTCTTTACCGTCTAAATCACCCATCAAATCGCTGAAAGTCAGAGTCTAGATGGCTTCTACATTCTTCTCACCCGTCCGGATCCGAATAACATTGTCTACGGGAGACACAAAAATCTTCCCGTCGCCAATTTCACCCGTCCGAGCCGCGTTCACGATCTTGTCAACGACCATGTCCACTTGCTCGTCTTCGACCACAATCTCGATTTTAAGTTTTTGTAAAAACTCGACTGTGTACTCAGATCCCCGGTAACGCTCGGTCTGTCCCTTTTGACGACCAAAGCCTCGTACTTCCGAAACCGTCATCCCGACAACGCCAGCGTTGACGAGGGCGATCTTGACTTCATCCAATTTAAAAGGACGGATGATTGCTTCAACTTTCTTCAAAACCTAACGCTCCTTATCCAAACGCTCTAACGTAATGTTCAGTGTCCCATAGAGTGCTACCACTGATAACGGTTCAAATGTGTAGCTAGGATTACTTTCTGTCTTAGACGCAATAGTAACAACTTTTTTGACGATCGGATCTAATCCCTAAATTTCTTTAATTTATAAGTAGAAACAATTGGAACTTGACCTGATATTGACTTAGCAGTGATATGACCTGTGCCGTGAAAACTACTGTTTAGGCATCTGTAGCTGCGGCTGAAGCGGCTGTGGCTGAAGATTTTGCTTTGCCATGAATGGACGCATGATTAAAAAACCAGCCCCAAAAGCGCTTAAAACAATGAGTCCCGTCACAACCGCCATTTTCCAGCCCTGAAGGTCTTGGGTAAAGGTATGGGTCTGATTCCATAGGCGAGTGGTTAAGGGTTCTGTTTCGGCGTGGGCTGGGGCTGATGCGATCGCACTAGGCACTGCCTGAGAGGAGATGCTTTGATCGTGGACCGATCGCATAGCCTGCCGACGCGCTGGGAGGGGCGTAGTGATTAGGGTGCTTGGCAATGCATTAGGCGATGCAGTCACAGCTTTACTGGGGAGTTCTGTGGTCATTTGAGTGACCGCTTGCTGAGTCTGCATCACCCGCTGAACAAGTTGCTGAAGCTCTTGACGAAGCTGTTGATTTTGGGCCACGAGACGTTGATTCTGATCATCTGCGGCTTCAAGTTCTTGGGTTATGTGCCGAAGTTCGTCACATAATTCTCGATATAGAGAAATAGGAACCGAGGACAGAGGGGAAATAGATTCGACAGCGTTGGAGTTTCGCATAGGGATCCGATCGCACGACGACGCATTTTAAAGATGCGCCGCTCCTAGTGAGTGATGAATGTGAGTGGTGCAGGGAGTGGAGTCTCCAGCGATTTTACTTATAAATTTTGATTTTGTACGTTTATTTTACGATCGGCTTTGAATTCCCTCAGGCTTAGGACTCGATCGCTGTAGGATTTCAGTGTAAATTAGCTCGGGTACCCCATGAACTTTAAATCCCATGACTCAAACGATCGATCCCGTACCAAATCTTGACAGCACCCTTACCGCCACGCCAGAACCTGTAAAGTACGGCGAACGCGAAATTGAAAACGCCCAGCTCATCACCTTCCCCAATCCTCGTCCGGGTCGCCACTACACGATTGACATTGAGCTACCAGAGTTCACTTGTAAATGTCCCTTTTCGGGATATCCAGATTTTGCGACGATGCAGGTGCGCTATGTGCCCGATCAGCGTGTGGTGGAGCTGAAGGCGATCAAGCTATACGTGAATAGCTACCGCGATCAATACATTTCCCACGAGGAAGTCGTAAACAAAATCTTGGATGACCTGGTTGCGGCGTGCGATCCCCTAGAGATGACGCTCAAGGGGGATTTTCAGCCCCGTGGAAATGTTCACATGGTCGTGGAAGTGACTCACAAAAAAGAGCGCTAGTTCTCTTCTTGTTTAGGAAGTTCTGCGGGACGAAGTTCGAGGCTTAGCGTTTTGCCGTCCCGCAGGATTTCGGTCGCGAGCGGTTGACCAATTCGGCTGGCTTCGACTTTGGATTGGACATCGGTGGAGGTTTCGATGGATTTTCCGTCGATCGTCTTGAAGATGTCGCCCGGTTGAAGGTTGGCTTTTGAGGCCGGAGAATCTTTTGCAATGCCGAGGATAATCACGCCTTTTTCTTCGGTGACTTGGACTTGTTTTTGGGATTCGCGCTTGATCCGATCGCGCAGTTCTGGTGTCAGGTCAGCCATCTGGACGCCGAGGAAGGGATGACTGGCTTTGCCCTGGCTAAATAATTGGTCAGAAATCGTCCGTGCTGTTTCGATCGGAATCGCAAAGCCTAGACCTTGAGCATTGGCCCGAATGGCGGTATTGATTCCAATGACTTCCCCTCGATCGTTGAGCAAGGGGCCACCGGAGTTTCCAGGGTTAATGGCGGCGTCGGTTTGGATGAATCGGACGCGTTTGTCGGGGATACCCACTTCGCTGCTCGATCGTCCAAGGGCACTGATAATGCCTGCTGTAACGGTGTGATCGAGTCCGAGTGGGTTGCCAATGGCGATAGCCCACTGGCCGGGGACGAGCTTAGTTGCGCCGCCTAGAACGACAGTGGGAAAGTTAGTCCCGTCGAGCTGGATGGCTGCGACATCGGTGACAGGATCCGCGCCGATGACTTTTCCGGTGAGCGTTCGTCCGTCTTGGAAGGTGACTTCTACTTGATCGTTCCCGTCTACGACATGGGCGTTGGTGAGGACTTTGCCGTCTGCGCTGATGATGAACCCGGAGCCTGTACCTTGGCGAATGGGTTTCCGATCGTCGCCTTCAGGCTGTTCGCCGAAGAGGTTTGGAAAGGCGTTGGGATTCGCGTTTTTGGTACGGCTGGAAGAGGTGGTGATCCGGACGACAGCGGGACCGACTTTATCGGCTACAGCAGCGATAAAGTTTGGGGCGGGACCGAGGGGTGGTTTGGACGGATTAGATGGGTCGGCGTTATTGGCTTGGGTGGTGAAGGGGGCGATTCCGAAGAAGGTCGATTTTTTGGGTTGCTGAGTGGCAATTAGGCCGATTCCACCGCCGATCGCTAGGAGTGAAACGCTGAGTGCAAGTTGTCTGATCGTCAGTCCCATGGGTCGAATTCTCTTGAATTTTAATAAGAAACTAGGTCAGAAGGGGTGATCGGACGGTTTGGAAACCAATTCTTAAGCTGAATCACACGGTGCCCAGACTTTTCGATACAATAACATTTCTTTCAGTATCCGGTAATTCATCTAATGTTACCGATCGGGTGTGACGGAGACGTTGCGCGGACATTAAGGTTGGACCTTTATTTTTCAGCAGTCATATTTATTAGGAGTCATCGCGTCATGAGCCAGAGAACATTGTTTGATAAGGTTTGGACTCTTCACACGGTGGGGACGTTGCCGTCAGGTCAGACTCAACTCTTTATTGGACTGCATCTAATTCATGAAGTGACGAGTCCTCAGGCGTTTGCGATGCTTAAGGAGCGGGAATTGACGGTGCTTTTTCCCGATCGCACGGTCGCCACAGTGGATCACATTATTCCAACGGATAACCAGTCGCGCCCCTTTGCGGATCCTCAAGCTGAGGCGATGATTCAGGAACTAGAGAAAAATACCAATGCTCACCAAATTCGCTTCTACAATGCGGGATCCGGAAGCCAGGGCATTGTGCATATTATTGCGCCGGAACAGGGATTGACGCAGCCAGGAATGACGATCGCCTGTGGGGATAGCCATACGTCTACCCATGGTGCCTTTGGATCGATCGCTTTTGGGATTGGGACGAGTCAGGTGCGCGATGTGTTGGCGTCACAAACCTTGGCGTTGGCCAAACTGAAGGTTCGCAAAATCGAAGTGACGGGCGTGCTCGGTGCGGGCGTCTATGCCAAAGATGTGGTACTGCACATTATCCGCCATCTGGGTGTGAAGGGCGGTGTGGGCTATGCCTATGAGTTTGCTGGAACCGTGTTTGAAGCGATGTCCATGGAAGAACGCATGACGGTGTGCAATATGGCTATTGAGGGCGGTGCGCGCTGTGGCTATGTAAATCCCGATCAGAATACGTATGATTATCTCAAGGGTCGCGATTTTGCACCTAAAGGTGGCGATTGGGAGAGTGCGATCGCATGGTGGAATAGTCTGCGGAGTGATGAGGATGCGGTTTACGATGATGTGGTTATTTTTGATGGTGCCAGCATTGCTCCGACTGTGACCTGGGGCATTACGCCGAGTCAGGGAATTGGCGTTAATGAAATGATTCCGACTCCTGATGAACTTCTGATTGACGATCGGGCGTTGGCGGCGGATGCTTACACGTATATGGGGCTTGAGCCGGGTCAAGCTTTGGAAGGTACGCCGATCGATGTGTGTTTCATTGGAAGCTGTACGAATGGTCGGATTTCGGATCTGCGAGAGGCGGCGAAGATTGCGTCCGGTCGGCAGGTGGCGAATACGGTGACGGCTTTTGTGGTGCCGGGGTCGGAGCGGGTGAAGAAGCAAGCGGAAGCGGAGGGGTTGGATAAGATTTTCACAGCGGCGGGGTTTGAATGGCGTGAACCGGGGTGTTCGATGTGTTTGGCGATGAATCCCGATCGTCTAGAAGGTCGGCAGATGAGTGCGTCGTCGTCGAATCGGAATTTTAAGGGTCGTCAGGGTTCGGCGTCGGGGCGGACGTTGTTGATGAGTCCGGCGATGGTGGCGGCGGCGGCGATTAGAGGGAAGGTGACGGATGTGCGATCGATGATTTAGTCGGCAAGAATAAGAGGGATGCTTCGTGGGGTTTTGGGCACAGCTTGCTGTGCCCCTACAGATTGTTGTGATGTTATTTTTATGGGTTGTATGTAAAAATAAAAACGCTAGAGATCAAAGGATTGAAGTATGCCTGACACCCATTATCCGCGTTCTTGGAAGAAGTTTATGGAGAGAAGTCGTGAGTTGAAACAGAATACTACTGTTAATCTATTAACTTCAAATTTTCCTATATTGTCTCAATGGTCAGCGCGCTTTAGATTTGCAAAAAGTTTTAAGGGTCTAGATCTTGGCGAAGCTTACAAGACGGAAGATACGCCCTTAGGTTATGTTTCGATTATGAGAGTTTTCCTTGTGTATTCAGCTTTTGAGACTTACTGTAAAGCCTTGAATTGTCAGTGTGGCAATGAAGATCAAGTTAGATTTCTGCAAGAAAATTCGTTGAGGGAAAAGACTCTATTAGAAATCCAAAAGTTAGATTCAGGTAACAAGCTTCTGACATTTTTAGCTAGTCATTTAAATCGAAACAATTCTCAGATTATGAATAATTTTATAAATGGAGAGGTGGCAAGCATTAGCATTAGCTTTCTAGCAAAGTCCATAAGACACGTTTTTGCACATGGCGTTTTAACAGGCAATGCTGGCGGATTATCTGCTAAAAGATTTGAAAAAATTTCTAAACTCATTTCAGAATTTCTCTTGGAATGTATGGATAGTGATTTTGAGAGCCGAGTTAAATCTAACCACTTCATTAGTACTCAAGAGCCTTCAGGATGACTACATCGATCGCACATCCAACCCTCTACCAACGTCTAGCCATCTCTCCCAGCTAGCGACATTTTGCAATCGATGGGATGTAATCGAACTAGCACTCTTTGGCTCGATCGTCCGGGATGACTTTCGGCCTGACAGCGACATTGATGTGCTCATTACGTTGATTTCTAATCATTCTTGGGGACTAGAGATTGTCACCATGCGGGAAGAACTCTCTGTGCTTTGCAAACGATCGATCATTTTGGCAGATATTATTCTCGCGACTCAACAAGTGCTGCGTTATGCGGAAACTTTGGGTCGCGATCGTCTCGCCCAAAATGACGAAAAACAAGCTGCGATCCTTTATTGAATTATCATTATTGGTGAAACGACTAAACGATTGTCAGTTGAGTTGCGATCGCAATATTCAGAGGTTCCTTGGCGAAAAATGGCAGGACTTCGTGATGTCGTAATTCATAATTACGATGAACTAGACCTCGGGATCCTTTGGAATGTCGTTCAAATAAATCTTCCAGATTTGGAACCTAAATTGCAAGTTATTTGGGAGGATCTTTATGGACGTTGCCAATACCTCTAGCGATGGCAGCAGCGATCGATGAACGGGATCCGGGAAACGCCTGACAATCTTTGACATCACGGCTTCTTATCCTTCGGAGCCGCCATCACCGCGTCGCTGACATACACCTGCGGCTCAGACGCTTCCTCGGCCTCCACATACCAGCGAATCGAATCGTACGCCTGCTCGATCGCTACTTGGTCATGACTCCGCATCATGTATGCCGTATAATTGCCTGCAACCAAATACACGCCCACCGTCCCCGCCGCCGCCGCCGCCATCAACATGCCCGCCCACATCAACGAAAATTCTTGCTGCTCAACAGCTTCGCGCATGAAGTAAAGCGCAAGCAGAGTCAGAATTACAACAAAAATAAGGAAGATAAAAATCATTAGAAGTAAGCGGTGTGAAACAGGATCTCGGTCAAACTTTAGTTATTAAGAAGTATAACGCTTTACTCATCTTAATATAACCGCTTCAGTTTTGCAGCTCATATCCAATAAAACCTATGAAATCCAGGTCTAGCAAAGACTTCAGCCCTTAATGACGGACGATCGTTCCCCGATCGCTCAAGAATGTCTTTATTTGAGCGACTGTCAACTCTCCGTAATGCAGCAGCGACGCCAGCAGAGCGGCCTCGGCTCGGCCCTCCGTCAGCGCATCATAAATATGATCGCAGTTGCCCGCCCCGCCCGACGCAATCACCGGAACCGTCACCCGCTCAGCGATCGTCCGAGTCAGCTCCAAGTCATACCCAGCCTTAGTTCCATCCGCGTCCATACTCGTCACTAGCAGTTCTCCGGCCCCGCGCGACACCATATTTTGCGCCCACTCGATCGCATCAATTCCCGTATTGTCCCGACCACCCCGCGCAAAAACATCCCAACCAGGATGGCTTAGGTCCGTCCGACGACGAGCATCGATCGCAACCACAATGCACTGCGCCCCAAACTGCCGTGCCGCTTTATTAATAAAGTCAGGATCTTTAATTGCCGCTGAATTAATGCTGACCTTATCCGCACCTGCCCGCAATAATTTTTTAATTACGTCCGTATTGTTGACCCCACCTCCTACCGTCAGCGGAATAAATACCTGCTCCGCCGTCCGATACACCACGTCAAAAATCACATCGCGGTCTTCATGAGTCGCCGTAATATCCAGAAAAACCAATTCATCCGCACCCGCTTGGTTATAGAGCAGCGCCATCTCAACCGGATCTCCCGCGTCTTTTAAATCCACAAAATTCACGCCCTTAACGACGCGGCCCGCTTTAACATCTAGACAGGGAAGAATGCGTTTAGCCAGCATAGGATTTTTGGGGGAGGCGATCGGCCTGATATGAAGAGCTACAGATTTAGCATTATCACCCAAAAGCGCCCCTCAGCCCCATCACCCACTCTCTTACCGCCGCCGAAACCGCCCAAACAACCCCCGCTTCGCTTCCGGCACGGATGGTTCAGACGCTACAGGCTTCGGCAAATACTGCGAGAAGCGTTTGGCGAGTTTGTCGTCAGGATTAAGCTTTAAAGCTTGCTTAAAATAAACGCGGGCCATGCCCATTTGCTCCTGCTTCAGGTAGATGAAGCCCATCAAAGCATGGTAATTACTACAATTTGGGTCGAGCCGAATCGCATCCTTAAGTTCTTGAAGGGCGTCTTTCCAGTCCGCATTTTGAGCGTAGTGCTTGGCGCGATCGTAGTGACGCTGGGCATAGTGATGGGGCGAGGCGAGACCGCTACTTAATGGCCCATTGTTCGCATTGGTCCCCGCTGCTGGGCGAGCGGCAGGATTGGGTGCAGGCGGCGAAGACATTAGCCCGGTTCTACGCTGACGCAAAGGTTGTTGCTCGCCCTGCTTAATCTGGAGATAGACCGCATTGAGTTCTAGCAAGCTCTGAATGCGACCCTCTAGCTCTGCCGGAACAGAGTACATCTCGTCAGCAATGCGCGAGACCTGCTGTTCATAAAAAATTTCGGTGTTTTGGACCGCTTGCTGCTTCAACGATCGGGCGATGTCACTGTGAACCGGAACCCCGTCTTTTAGATTTTTGAGCGCTTGCAGACGAACTAACGCCAAGATCTCCCGCTGACCGAGATCGTCCTTGATCTTGCCATAGGCCGGATTGACAATTCGCGCTAGCACTTGAGTCACCCAGTCACGGGTCACTGGATCCGCCAATCCATAGCGATCGGGATGCAGCACCTTAGCCACGGTTCGGTAGCGCTTCATAATGCGCTGAGGATCAGCTGTCACGGGAATTCCGAGCACAGCATACGGATCACATAGCCAGTCTTGCCAATTGGACGAAAACTCAAGAACCATGGTTCAGCCTAAAAAGATGAAAAGATAAGAAGTGATTGATTTAAAGCCAGTGTCTAGAAGCTGTTTTCTAAGAGCCGTTTTTTAAGAGCCAATGGCTCAGAGCAACTGGCTCTTCAGTATTACTACAAACGAAACGAGAACGATCAGGATTAAACAGGTAGGTGCTTCGTGCAATTCTTGAGAGAGAGAACAGCTCAGCCTGTCAGTTCTATTCTGTGGGAAAGACGACTCACTTATCCACTAGCTATCGTAAAAATTATCCAGAGTGATGCATTGGGCTGTTCAACTCCTGTGCGCGTGAGACATAATAGCGATCGAAGGCATCCAAAGAGTGTGACTTATGCTACACAAGGCAAAAAATCGTAAAGTTGCCGCTGTCTGGGCCTTTGTCGGAGTCTTACCGCTGGCACTACCCGGATTTTCAGAGACTCATTTAGCCGGATTGCATCGCTTCTATCTGCGGGAATATGGGTGGGGGTTGGTGTACTTATTTTTTGGTTTGCTAACACCAATTCCGTGGATTGCGGGGGTGTTAGAAGGAATTTGGTACTTGGTGCAAGATGAAATAGAGTTTGATGGGCATTTCAATCACGGGGTGTCGGCGATCGAGAGTCCCGCAGGCGCGATGGTTCTAGCAACGCCCACTTTGATCGTCAAGTCCGTTAGCCCAGCCGTCAAAACCGCCGAAGCCATCCGAGAACTCGATCGGCTTCGTCAAGAAGGACTACTGTCGGAGTACGAGTTTGAACAAAAACGACGGCAGTTAATCAATCGCATCCGTTAAGATAACAAAATCTGAATCAACAAAAATCATGGCTTGGCGCGGACCCGTAAAATTAGGCTTAGAATTCATAGACTGGATCAGTCGAGAACTACTGATCCAGTTTCGCACCGTCGCACCCGGTGGTCTGTCCGGGCAAATCCTCAAATCCAAAGTAGCCGCCAATCCGTATTATCGATTCCAGTCTATGGCCGAAATCCAGGCGGCAGCGGCACTGGGCTTGGCCATTGATGTAAATACAGCGGGAGTCGATGACTGGCTGCGCATTCCAGGAATTTCAATTCATCAGGCCCGATCGCTCTCTTCAATGATTGAATCCGGTATCCAGTTTTATTGCGTTGAAGATCTCGCGGCAGCTTTGGGAGTGTCTACGACGCGCCTTGTTCAGGTCGAACCGATTTTACAGTTTCAATACTATGACTGGTCAAGCTTGGCGCGCACCGATCGCCTAGATCTCAACGCTGCCACCACCGAAGCTCTCAAAAATTTACCCAATATTGGCCCAGTTCTCGCAAGGGCGATCGTTCGTCATCGGACCTCCCACGGACGCTATGGTAGCCTGATCGATCTCCAAGAGCGACTGAATCTGCCGACCGAAACAACCGCCGCACTAATGCATCACCTAAAGTTTTAGGGTGTGATCAACAAAAAACCGGACTTCGTAAAACTCACCCATTAAAGGCAAGTTACAAACTCCGGCTCTACTTGATCACGTGCGGAACCCCAGAGTTAAATCTAACGAAAGATTTAGTCAAAGCCCGCAGTATTAGTACAGATTTAAAATAGCCCGATTTGAGCTAAGATACCTTTGCCCGTCAGCAGTTCAGTTGCGAATCCGATCACAAGTCCCATCATTGCTAAGCGGCCATTCCAAGTCTCAGAAAAAATTGTAAAACCCATTTTAGATTCATCCTTCTTCATGACGTGTACTCTCCTTAATTCCTAGGTCTGAACAAGCTGTTGTGAACTTGTCCATATGAGTACATTAACATTTGTAACAACTATTGACAACTAAATTTTCAATTAATTTTGAAATCAACCTTTTAGTTGCAGTTCAGTCCTTAAGAGTCGCGATCGACGGTGAGCGCATCAAGATCGGCTTTCAACACTTCGATTTGTAAGGTGTGAAGTTCGGCAAGGGTAGTGCTGAGTTCTTGGGTTGCGGCCTGGAGGCGCTTTTCGGATTGCTTCAGGGCCGTGTCTACATAACGCCTGTCGATGAATTGGGCAAACTGCCTTGATAGGGTGGTTAGCATTCCCATGAGATTTTCGTCAAGTTCATCCGGCGTTCTGGAAAAGAAGAGGATCAGTCCCACGGTGCGATAGCCTGCAATCAGCGGAAAACCGACTGCACTCTGCACGTCTCGATACCGAATCTGTTCATCGCTCGTGATCTGGGGAATTTGTTGGAGGTGGGCTACCCAAAGCGGTTCACCATGAGACCAGACTAAGCCCGGAAATCCTTGATCTTTGGCTAGGGGAGGCGGGAAAACGGTGGGGACGGGCGTATGACTCATTGGGGCAATCCATCGATCGACCTCGTGCATGACTTGGCGTGACTGGTGCAGAAGCCACAGCTCCCCCCGGTGCCACCCTAGCAGTTCACCCACCGCTGTTAGAATCAAAGGACTCGCCTGCATGACGGTTGGCGTCAGGGTTAAGATTTCAGTAATGCGAGACTGGGTTTGGAGGAGATGTTCCATGCGTTTACGATCGGTGATGTCCTGGACGGACCCTTCATAAAACAAAAACGTCCCCGACTCATCAAACACCGATCGAACACTTTCAGAGACCCACAGCACCGATCCATCTCGGCGACGCACTTGCGCTTCAAAGGCGGTCACGGTCTGAAAATGGCGCATGTAGATCGTAAATTCATTCCGCCGATCGGCTTCGACGTAGATTTGGAGATCGATCGCGCTCACTTCTTTAATTAGCGCCTGCGGCGATTTATAGCCATAGAGCAAAGCCAGCGCAGAGTTGACCCGCAGATATCGCCCTGCCGCTGTGGATTGGAACATCCCAATCACCGCATTTTCAAAAATATTTCGATGATGCTCTTTCATGGATGCACATTCATGAACTTCGAGTTGGAGCGCTTTATTTTGCTCTACGAGCTGATTTTGAAGATCTTGCCGTTGGCGACTGGCGGTGATGCGCAGGGCGAGTTCTTCGACTTGAATAGGTTTCGAGAGGTAGTCAACAGCCCCCGACTCAAAAGCTTGGACTTTTTCCTGGATGCAGTTGACCTCGCCCAGCAGCAACACAGGAATCTGAGCAACCTCTGGAACGGCTTTTAATTGCTGACACAGCTTAAAACCGGACATGTCCGGCAGTTTCACCGCCATCAAAAAAATATTTGGAACATTAAGCCGAAGCTGTTTCAGCACTTGATCTGCCGCACGGGCAACTGTCACTTCATAGCCTTTTTCCGTCAGCGCATCAGACAGCCGTTTCGCACTGACAGGCTCCGATTCCACCAGCATTATGGATCCCTGACGCCCCACTGCGTAGGACTTGTAGCCCAAAAACCAAAAAATCTTTTCCTCCAACTGCACCAGCTCCGCCTGAAACTGAGCAGGTTGAGCGCTCATGGCCTCATGGGCTGCCACTAATCGATCGAGCTGGTCTACAACATCCATGAGTTCCTCTGGCTCCAGATAAAGACTCGTCAACACAGCTCCGAGATCGCTTAAGTCATCCGCTGGAATCGACGCCCCTGAAGCCACAATAGACTTTAAATGATGGCGATGTTGGCGCAGCAATTTGCGGAGATAGTACGTAGTGGAGACATCTAAAAGCCGACTCACCGAATTTGTGATTTCAGGATGCGATCGGGCAAGGAAGTCCATAGAATTTCTGTGTGCAACATGGATTTGAACACCTAACGTTCCCTGAAAGTGCATCTGAAGGCTCACAAACCGACATAACTGGATGAAAACCCTGTCCTCATCTGATGATCTAGATGGAATCCCGATCGATTGAAGACCCAAAGTTAGGTCACCTTCATTACACATTGCGTCTATCACGCAGTGGCATCAAGGAAGATTCAGCCAAATCAAGCTTGACAACTCAAAATTGATTGGCAGTTTCGAGTTTTATGGACTATCTCCGTAAAATTACTGTACTATAGCGGCGGCCAGCTCGATTAGGACATAAACTGGAGGAAATAACGTTCCCCTGAGATAATCATGGCTAAAGCCTATAGCTACGATTTCCGTCAGAAGGTGATTGAGTCAATTGAACTCGATGGCTTCAAGAAACAAGACGCCAGCCAGATGTTCAATATTAGTCGGAATACCATTAACCTCTGGTTTCAGCAGAAAGCGGCGACCGGTGATTTCCAAGCCAAGATGCGGCCCGCCAAGACGCATGGTGAGAAAATTACGGACTGGGCTAGGTTTCGGCCCTTCGCCAAGGAGCATCACGACAAAACCCAAGCCGAGATGGCCGAGTTATGGGACGGACCGATTAGCGCTCGGACGATTTCACGGGCATTGGCGAAGATCGGGTTCACCCGTAAAAAAAACCTACGGTTACCGCCAACGCGATGAAGCGCAGTGGGAAACATTCCGCCAGTTGCTCGGCGACCCCAAAGCCCCGCACATAACCTACGTGGATGAATCGGGAATGGATGAGCGGGACGACTATGGGTATGGCTGGTCCCCTAGTGATGAGCGAATTTATGCCCTGAAGTCGGGTCAACCTCAGGGTCGAGTAAATATGATTGCAGGCTATCGGAACCAGCAATTAATTGCCCCCTTTACGGTCACTGGAGCTTGTAACCGAGTAGTGTTTGAAATCTGGCTAGAGACTTGCCTGATTCCCACACTACGGGCCGGGGACTGGGTGATAATCGACAATGCCACCTTTCACCATGACGGTCGAATTGCTGAACTCATTGAAGCGACTGGTTGCAAAGTCATCTACCTACCGCCCTATTCGCCCGACTTAAATCGGATTGAGAAATGCTGGGCTTGGTTGAAGAGCCGCATCCGTAAACAGTTACGCAACTCGGATAATTTGCGTCACCCCATAGAGACCGTCCTTAAACAAGCGACGTCCTAACACGGCTAGCCGTAGCTATATGTGGATGATGGCAATCGAATCACTACCGACGCCAATGGAATGTACTCGCTGGCCTACGTTATTTCTGGCAGTCGGACCGGAACCCTTGATCTCACCAGTCTTCCCGGCTACACTCTAGCCCCCAATCTTTACCGCATTGAAGCCAACAGCCCATCGCGCATGGTCAACCTCTCCCCCGGCGGAATGGCCCGAATGAATTTTGCAGTTACACCCACTTTCGGCGAGGGACGACGATGAAGATAAGTGTTAATTCAGCTTTGAGTTCCCTGATGGGCGTGTTTTTACTGTCGAGCGTTTCGATCGACTATCAAACCGCCCACGCCGCAACCATGCCCGCTCCTGCAACCAATGCGAACAAGATAGAACTGACGCCCATTACCGAGTCCCGCATTGCCGCCGATGGCCGATCGCGCGTTACGTTTTCAGGGCGAATTCTAGACGCCTCGGGCCAGCCCATTGAAGACGATGCGATCGTTACGCTCACCACCAGCGCCGGAAAATTCATCGGCGTAGATGTCGATCCCGATCTCGTAGGCTTCCAAGTTCGGGCGATCAATGGCGCATTTACGGCGGAGTTGCAGTCTGACCTGAAACCTCAAAAAGTGGACATTCGGGCTGGAATTGATACGCCGATCGTCCTTAAAAACAATCCAGCCCTTGGCACAACCTCTAACCCTTCTGTAACTCCAGCGGCGGCCCAGACTTCCACGATCGTGGAAGTCTACAGCCAGATAGAATTCACCCCCAACCTCCGTCCGGGACTAGTAGCTGGATCCGTCAAGCTCCGATTCGGCGCAGGGGGGACGGATTATTATGATAGTTTTCGGGAGTACTTGAAGCCCGGTTCAGACGGCGCAGCCGTAACGGGAAGCGCCTCCGTGTTTGCGACAGGCACTCTCGGCGAGTGGGCCTTCACCGGAGCCTACAACAGTGCGCGTGCCCTAAACACAACCTGTAACGGCACCAACAGCCTCTTCAAAGCCGACCAGTTCTGCGACAATACTTACCCCATTTACGGCGACAGTTCCAAAACTGAATTCACCGCGCCGTCTATTGATAGCGTCTATCTCAAATTCGAGCGCCAGTCTCCGGTGCTGAATGCAGGCACCGATTACGCGATGTGGGGCGACTACAAGAGCGAAGAATTTACCCGAAACTCCCAGCTCTACAGCGCCACTAATCGATCGCTCCATGGCTTCAAAGCCAACTACAACGTCGGCGATCTGCAAGTGTCGCTGATGTACGGCAACAACCTCCAAGGCTTCCAACGCGATGCTATTGTCCCCAATGGCACCAGCGGCTACTATTTTCTCTCCCGTCGCCTTGTCCAGACCGGAAGCGAAAATATCTTCGTGGAAACCGAGGAATTGAACCGTCCCGGAACCGTCATTGACAGGTCTAGTCTAGCCCGAGTCCAAGACTACGAGATTGATTACGATCGTGGCGCAGTTATGCTACGGCGACCGCTGCTGTCTACGGAGTTCGATTCCTACGGACGCACGCTTGTTCGTCGCATTGTCATTACTTATCAATATGACAACGACAACACCGCAAGCCTATACGCAGGACGTGCTCAGTACAATCTCGCGCGCGGCAATGGCCAAGAAAGTTGGGTTGCTGGCAGCTATCTCAAGGAGAATCTCGGCGGTCAGGACTTTGAACTCTACAGCGTCGATGCCAAGATTAGCCTCGGCAAAAACAGCACGTTCATTGCCGAAATTGCCAAGTCCAATAACCAATCGTCCTTTGGCCTTTTTCAAGGCACCGCCTACCGCTTTGAAGTCGATTCCAAACTGTCATCAAGTTTAAGCGCCAAAGCCTATTACCGATCGGTAGACGAAGGCTTCGCCAACAACGCCACCTTTAGCTTCTCTCCAGGTCAAACCCGTTGGGGAGCATCCGTTTCAGCGTTGCTTGGACCCAGTACCAGCATGCAGGCGTTGTACGATCGCGAAGTCAACTATGGCATTGCGCCTGCGGTTCGATCGACCATTGAGAATTTATATAACCCAGGTTCTCAAGCCGTTCCCGGTAGCATTCTCAACAACGATCTCAGTACCGTTAGCGTCGGCGTTACGCAGAAATTTGGGGGAGCCGCGCTCAGCTTTGACTGGGTGAATCGCGTGCGAAACGATCGAGCAGGCGCATCGCTACTCACCTCCAACAGCAATCAAATCGTCTCCCGGTTCTCTGTGCCGATCGCCAAGAACTTACTGTTCCGCGCCCAAAACGAAAGCAGTGTCAGCACCGGAACCGATCCGCTCTACCCCGATCGAACGATCGTGGGTCTAGACTGGAGCGCCTTCCCCGGCGTCACGGTTCGCGTCGCTCAACAGTTCCTGAATGCGACGCCCCTTCAAGCGGCCAATTCCTTCACCACTATTGAGACCCTTCTCGACTACAAACTCAGCGAAGACACCACCGTCACCGGACGATATTCGCTGTTGAACGGCATCGGTGGCAGCAGTAGCCAAGGCGCACTGGGCCTTCAGCATCGATTCAAGCTCTCCCCCGGACTGCGAATCAACGTTGGCTATGAGCGCATCTTCGGTGACTTATTTGCTTACACCGGAGGCGGCCAGCAGTTTGCGCAACCCTACGCACCCGGACAGAGTAGTTCCAGCCTCGGTCTCTACGGCGCAGGAGACAGTTACAGTCTGGGATTTGAATACACCGACAACCCTGATTTCAAGACCAGCGCACGCATTGAACATCGATCGGGCATTGGTCGCAGCAACACGCTTTTCTCCGCTGCGGCAACGGGAAAGTTAACGCCTGCGCTCAGTCTTTTAGGACGCTATCAGCAAGCTAATTATTCCAATCAAACGATCGTCGGGTTCAACGATACCAAGAATCTAAAACTCGGTCTTGCGTATCGCGATCCCAACAACGACAAGCTCAATCTGCTCCTGCGCTATGAATACCGCGAGAATCCAGACTCCAACCCCAACACGCTTTTATTTGGAACCGGATCAGGATCAACCGCGCACCTGCTTGCCTTAGAAGCTATTTACGCCCCGAGCTATCGCTGGGAATTCTATGGGAAGCTTGGAATCCGATCGAGCACCTCTTACCTAGCCAGCGATCTGGTCGGCACCAACACCCTCACCCTAGGCCAACTTCGCGCCAGTTATCGTCTGGGCTACCGATGGGATATTGCTGCCGAAGGCCGCTGGGTGGGACAGAGCAATTCCAACTTTAATGAGTTTGGGACCTTATTAGAACTGGGATATTACATGACCCCAAACCTCCGTCTAGCGACGGGATTTAGCTTTGGGCAAGCGACCGACATTGATTTTAACGGGACCCGATCGCGTGGTGGACCGTACATTTCGATATCAGCCAAACTGGATGATATCTTCGGGTTTGGTAAACAACCCGTGGCCCCGAAACAGCAACAAGAATCGATCGTTAGTCGTACGGAAGGTGCAAAATAATGAACGGTAAAAATACGATTTTTACGATGATTTTTACGACGGTCGCAACGACGATCGGACTTACACCCGCATTCGCCCAACAACCGATCGCATCCCCCATTAACTACACAATCACCGTCACCAGCAATCAAGATACGGTGGTTCCAGACGATCGCCTCACCCTGCGCGAAGCGATCGAACTGAGCAATGGCACATTGAATCCGACCCAACTCAGTCCTGCCGAACGACTGCAAATCACCCCGTCGATCGACAGCAGCACCATTCGGTTTAATCTCCCGACTGGACAAACCACGATCGTACTTACACGATCGCTCCCGGATCTCACACGCCCCGTCACCTTAGACGGCACCACTCAACCGGGCTACGATGCCACCACACGACTCTTTGAACAAAATGCCGACGTCCGAAAACCGATCGTGGAAATCACCCCCGCACCCGGAATCGATATTTTGCGCGGCTTGACCATCACAAGCGATCGCGTCACCGTGCGCGGTCTCAGTCTGTACGGGTTTACCTCCACCCACGGACTCACGGCCAGCACGCCCCCAGCAGATATTTTCATTTCCCATTCAAACCCGCCGCCTGATCTTTCAAAGCAGCAAATCCCTGCCGGAAACGCACCCTTTAATGACGTCCCACCGAAGGACATTCTCATTGAACAAAACTGGCTGGGAATCAAGAGCGATCGAAACTTGCCCGATCGAACCTCCGCCTTTGGTATCTCGGTTTTCAACAGCCAGGGGACACAAATTAAAAATAACTGGATTGCCAATCACGACGGAAGCGCCATCATTACTAGTGTTAATGCCACTAACACTCAGATCAAAAATAACATCATCACAAGCAATGGCCTAGCGGGAATGCCAGATGCCATTCGTCTAGAAGGCAACATAAACCAATCCAACATCGCAAAAAATCTAATCTGCGGCAATGACGGCAGTGGCATTTATGCATTCAAACCCAATGGTGCAGTTGAGATCTACGACAACACTATTATCTTCAACGGACGACGCCTCAGACGTGCCGCCATCTATATCACTGGAAATAATCATAAAGTTCATAATAATATTATCCAAAACCAAACCGCAGCAGGCGTTGTAGTTGGATCATCGCCCCTGAGCATAGGCAACCAAATCTACAACAACCAGTTTGCCTATCTCGAAGGACTCAGTATTGACCTAAATACTAACCACAACACCGATGTCGCCGACTGGCAACGCGGGGACGGACTCAACCCCGATCGCAATAGCCCTAACCGCCGTCAAGACACAGGAAACGCGGCCATCAACTCGCCAGTGTTTCTCGTGCGGAAACTGGCCATCAATGAAACCACCGTCAGCGGCACCGCCGATCCGGGCACCACTGTCGAACTTTATCGCATCAGAACAAAATATAGCGACGCCGGACCCTTAGAAACCCCCATTGCCCAAACCAAAACGGACGCCAACGGACGCTTCAGCACTACGCTAGACGGACTCACCGACGGCGATCGCATCAGCGCCATTGCTCATCATCCGCAGTACGGCACCTCCGAACCCGCCATCAATGCCCGCATCGGTACGGCTGTCCCCGGCAAAGTTATCCCGCCATCTCCCGTCTGCCTGACGCCCCCCGCCCCCCCCAAACCACCGGAGAAACCACCCGAAATCATCCAGCTAAAAGTTCCCAGAAATATCCACTTCGCCCTAGACAAAGACTTCATCAGTCCCCGAAGCGCGAAGGTCCTCGATCGCATTACCGACGTCCTCATCGCCAACCCCAACCTGATCATCGAACTCCACGGTCACACCGATTCTCGCGCCAGCGATGCCTACAACATAGAACTCGGTCAGCGTCGCGCCAGCAACACTCGAAAATACCTGCTTAAAAAAGGAATTGACCCTAGCCGCATGACCATCCGCTCCTTTGGCGAACGACAGCTTCTCTCGGATGGAAACCGCAAGATAGACTACGCCCGCGATCGTCGCACCGAAGTCATCTTCAAAGACATCCGCGACATCGAGATCATCGTCCAAGAAGATGATCTCCAAATCGAAGAATAACCCAGCTACCCCACCCTCAAAGCCCATGCGCCATCTTTTTACCACGCTCACAAAGACCCTTTCGATCCTAGCTACCATCGCACTGCCAAATGCACTGCCAAATGCCACCTCCGCTCAAACCACCACACCCCTCTTTCAAGAAACCTTTCGCAGAAACATCCTAGACAACCTTAACCAAATCCCCTACCGCATCACTAGCAGCAAATCCACCGGGGCCAACAACAACCCTAACCTCAGCCAAAGCGTCTGCCTCACCGCCAGCCAAGACGTCACCAACACGGGTTCAAGTTCCAACGTCCCCGGTTGCGCACCCGGACTGACCGGGCTTCCCGCTAACGGCGATACCTCAGGATTTGGAGCTTTACGGCTAACCTCCAACCGCGTCGGTTATCTCGACGCCGGACGAGGCTTCGCAGGACAAGGCGAACGCGGATCCTTTATTGTCGATACGCCCTTTTCGAGAACCGAGGGACTCATTATTGAATTCGATTTCTTTATCTATAACGGTCGATCGAGCGGCAACGGCATCCCACCCGGTGCAGATGGACTTAGCTTCTTTATTCTAGACGGCACCACCACTAGTCCCGAACCAGGCGCATTTGGCGGAAGTCTGGGCTACGCACAAGCCAACAATGCTGGCGTCACCAATGATGGCGCAACCAATGGGTTCTTAGGCATCGGCTTCGACGTCTTCGGGAACTACTCAGCGGGAACAGAAGGGCGACAAGGCGGAACCGGAGCACAGACTGATGTCATCGCCCTGCGAGGCTCTGGTTCCGGTCAAACAGGCTATCGATTTATTAGCGGCGTCACGTCCAATAGCGTCATTGGAACCGGAATCGATGATGCCACCACGATCGGAACAGCCAACGAAAAAACCCGAGCACAGGGCGGAGTCAGTGGACGACGCGCCCGAATTACTATTACCTCCGACGGATTTTTAACCATTCAACTGGCCCCAAACACCCAGGACCCCGTGGCCGACAGCTCCTACAGAAATGTGTTTACCAACCTCGACCTCAAGAGCGGACTTCCAGTCAATGGACAAAACACCCTTAGCCCCATTCCCTCATCTTTTAAATTTGGATTTGCAGCCTCCACAGGCTTCTCGACCGCCATCCACGAAATTCGCAACTTCATTATTCGCCCCATCGTAGCCCCCCCCCGTAACCTTCGCCTCGTCAAACGCGTCACCGCCGTCATCCGCAAAGGCATCCGCACCGAATTCAACCAGTTCACCAACGATCCCACCACCGCGATCGATGACGCCACAGGCTGGTCTCAACCCGGCGCATCTCCAGTCGGCTTAATCAACCTAGACCCTACCCTCGCCGTTCAGTCCAGCGATGAAGTGGAGTACACCATCTATTACCTTGCAGAAGGAACCAATGGCTCGATCGCCGATGTCAATATCTGTGACCCCATCCCGACAAACAGCACCTTCAGCCCCAACAGCAACCAACTCAGCCGCAACAACTCAGCCGCCATTTCCAGCGGCACTTTTTTCAACAAACTCCAGCCCATTCCCATCACCACTCCCTGCCCAACCGGACAAAACCTCAACGGCGCAATTTTGTATAGCCTAGGCAATTTATCTACCACCGCTGGGCAAAACTTCGGCTATACCCGCTTTCGCACCCGAGTCAACGGAAATTAGATGTGCTTCTGTGGGAGAGTTCTGTAGCAAACTTCTGTGGCAAAATCTCTTCCATGCAACACCGCTATCTCTTATTCAATAAACCCTACAACGTCCTAAGCCAGTTTAGCGATCGCGCTGCCACCGATCGGAAGCTTCTCAAAGACTACATCTCCATCCCCAACGTCTATCCCGTCGGTCGGCTCGATCACGATAGCGAAGGATTAATGCTGCTTACCAACGACGGTCCCCTCCAACATCGTCTCAGCGACCCAAAATTCGGGCATCCTCGCACCTATTGGGTCCAGGTCGAAAATGTCCCTACCCCCGACGCCCTAACCCTCCTCCAAAACGGCGGACTCAAAATTCAGGACTATCGGACCCGACCCACCCAAATTTACAGACTTAGCCCCGACCCCAACATTCCTCCCCGTATCCCACCCATCCGATCGCGTCAATCCATTCCCACCACTTGGCTCGAAATCACTCTCACAGAAGGCCGCAACCGACAAGTCCGACGAATGACCGCTGCCGTAGGGTTTCCAACATTGAGGCTCATTCGAGTTGCCATAGGTCCGCTCAAGCTAAATGCTCTAGCGCCTGGACAATGGAGAGACTTAACTTCTGAAGAATTAAAAGTCCTATAGACCAAGACCTCCAAAACTAAATACCCTGCGAAGAATCGACCTGCTCCGATCGCAACTGCTCCAACACCTGCAAAAAATCCTGTAGTCCCTGGAACTGCGAGTACACCGATGCAAATCGGATATACGCCACCTCACTTACCGATCGCAACTGCTCCAACACCCTTTCCCCAATTTCCAAACTTGTCACCTCACGAAGCACACGCTGCTGAAGCTCCACCTCAACGATGGTCACAATCCGATCTAAGTCAAAATCTGAGACACCCGATTTTTCACAAGCCCGCAAGACCCCCTGAAACAGCTTAAGACGATCGAATAGCTCCCGCTGACCACTTCGCTTGACTACCGTAATCGGCATCAGTTCAATTCTTTCATAGGTAGTAAATCGATGACCACACTTCAAGCACTCGCGCCGACGCCTCACACTCTGCCCTAGGTCTGCTGATCGAGACTCAAGAACACGGTTTTCAAGATGGTGGCAGACGGGACAACGCATAAATAGTTTAGATGCAAGAAGGACGCTTAGTTAGCAACATCGGACCAATTAACAGACTAATGACGATCTAGACTAAACCTCTGGCAAGGCCAAATAGCTAATCAAACTTCGGCAGTCACATCATTGGTTTAATGGGATTTATCATACTCGTAGTGTTCATCCTAGAAAATAATTATTCAACCTACTAGATATAGAGATGTATGGCATAGCGTAATTTCAGGATGTTGACCTATCCGGATCTTATCCATGATCCAGCAAAACGAGATTATGATTAGGATAAGACTTTAAGTTCGATCGACTGGATCATGGACAAAGTTTCTAGCTAATCTCTATTCCTTGTAAAAACTCATAGATACCATAGAAATTAACTAATGGTATTTTCCCGCATCAAGTGACATCGGTCACAACATATTGTCCTTCAGGGGTTAGAAATTCGGGAAGACTGGGCAATTTGGATTAGGTGGAGTTGATTGATACACTACCCTTACATCAACGTTGAGTTACCTAATCATTGATGTCAAGATAACAGCCTAAATTCCACTGTTTGACTGAAACCCGGTCAAATACCCTTGTTCTTTCACTGCCCTCAAGACGGGAGCTTAGTGCATGGCCGATCGTGACACTAAAAAACAGAAAATCCTTGTCGTAGATGATGAACCAGATAATCTGGATTTACTCTACCGAACATTCCATCGAGAATTTAAGGTGCTTCGGGCTGAAAATGGTCTAGATGCACTAAGTATTCTTGAGAGAGAAGGAGATATTGCTGTCATTATTTCTGACCAGCGAATGCCTCAGATGAGCGGGACCGAGTTCCTTAGTCTCACAGCACAGCGCTATCCGGACATTATTCGGATTATTCTGACGGGCTATACTGACGTTGAAGATTTGGTTGAAGCCATCAATTCAGGCAAGGTATTCAAATACGTCACAAAGCCCTGGAATGATGAACAGCTTAAGCAGGTTGTTCGGCAAGCAACCGACACCCACAATGTGTTGCGGACCCGAACGGAAGAGCTTCGTCGAAATCTTCGCCGTGAGACGTTGCTTAATGCAATGACCGGAACACTCCGCAGCACACTGAGCTACGGTGAGTTGCTGAGAGCGATAGCAGGGGCTGTGGGTCAGACCTTGGAAGTGAGTCGCTGTATTCTTCGGCCCTATAACGAGGGACAGTTTTCTGACGAAACTGTAGTGTATACGGCTCCTTTGTCGTTACAAATCCATCAAGAATTATCAGAGGGCGAAACGCTTGCCCATGTTTGTACTCAAGTGGTGCCACATTTGGATCCACTGTCCAATCTGGTCTGGCAGGTTCCTGAAATATTAGCGCTACCCTCGGTGAAGCTAACGGATATTCTCAAAGCGAAGGGCTTGGACTATCAGGCTATCTTTCCAGATTCCGAGGAAAATCTGGATATTGCCTTGGGCTTAAGTTCAGGTCCAAATTCCAGTGCGGATTCTAGAATTGTTTCGGTGCTGATGGTGCCTTTATTCTGCCGGCAGGAGCTAGTTGCAGTGCTGGCTCTCTATCAAGTGGATTGCGATCGGGTGTGGCAGCCGGATGAGATTGGGCTGGTTAGGATGGTGGCGGATCAGGCGGCGCTGGCATTGGCTCAGTCGCAGGCATACGAGCGAGTGCAGGCGCTAGCAAAACGCGAAGCCTTAATCAACACCATCACTACTGCAATCCGATCGAGTCTTGATCCCCAGGAAATCTTTTCGTCAATTACATCGCAGCTTGGGGAAGCGCTTCAAGTAGACGGCTGTACATTGTCCCTGTGGAAGGCCGACGATCGCTATGTGCAATGCGTGGGCCTCTACGACGCTGAGCAGCCCTCAGTTGCACTACAGCAGGTAAAGGAGATTGGAAATCCACTTGATTCGTCGGGTCATCTTCTGCTCAATGGAGTGCCAAAGTCTCAGGTGCTTATTGAAGATAATCCGGTGTTGATGCAACTGCTCAAGACCCATCAGCCAGTCGCACTTCCTGATCTAGCCCACCATCCTGAGATGCAGATGCCAGAGTTTCAGACGCCTTCAAAAGCGTTGCTAGTGCTGCCCTTATTGTCAGAGGGGAACATTATTGGGAGTATCTCACTTCGCCAAAATAATCAAACTCGTTACTGGACTCAGTCTGAAATCCGGCTGGTGCAGTCGGTGTCTGAACAAGCTTCTATTGCGGTTCAGCAGGCCAATCTCTACCAAACGACCCGTCAGCAAGCCGAGCAGCTTATGGCGGTCGATCGAGCTAAGACCGAGTTTTTCCAAAATATTTCCCATGAATTCCGCACGCCGCTGACGTTGATGCTGGGTCCATTGGAGACTGCTGTCAGCGAGGGTCAGGGGCTTTCAGGCGAACAATCTGCGATCGCCCTTCGCAGTAGCCGTCGCTTATTGCGATTAGTCAATCAATTGTTGGATCTACAGCGATTGGATGCGGGACAAATGCAGACCTGCTTTAGAGCCTGCGATCTGGCGGACTTTATCCATCAAATTGTCGAGACCTTCCGGGCCTACTGCGAGAAGAAAGGCATCGCGTTATTGGCTGATTTAGAACCTGTTGCGGCGGTTTATCTGGACTTGGAAAAATTTGACAAAGTGGTCTATAACCTGCTTTCAAATGCCATGAAGTTTACGCCCGCTGGTGGGACGATTACCGTTAGCTTGCGATCGTCACCGTTCTTGTGTGAAAGCTTAGGACAGTCATCCGATCAGTCACCGTCATCCGATCAGTCACCGAAATCGGTTGAATTTCGAGTGCAAGATACGGGAATTGGGATTCGCGAAGACCAGTTGCCTATATTGTTTGAGCGATTTAAGCAAGCGGAAGGGTCGGCTAATCGTAGCTATGAAGGGACCGGATTGGGTCTTTCTCTGGTGAAGGAGTTAGTGGGAATTCATGGGGGTCACACCCAGGTGTCATCGGTGTATGGCGAGGGCAGCACCTTTGCGGTGACCTTGCCGATCGGATGCGATCACATTTCGCCCGATCGTATTTTAGATGACCAGGGTGAAATGCAAGTGAGCCGAGCGGTAGTGGAGTTTGCTGATATTGATACTGAATTGCAGCCAATCGAACCTGATCCTCTAGATCAACTGGATGAGCTTTCAGCTAATTTAAAAGCGCAGCGAGTCTTGGTGGTCGAAGATACGACTGACCTGCGGAATTATGTGGCGGGAATTCTCCGATCGCAGAGTTATCGAGTCATTACGGCCCGCAACGGCGAAGAAGGCTTCCAAATGGCCCAAAAGTATTGTCCTCACTTAATCCTGACTGATTTGATGATGCCGAAGGTGTCGGGTCTAGATCTAATCCGTCTGGTGCGCGCTGATGAAACGCTGCGGGGCACACCCATTATTTTGCTAACAGCAAAGGTCGATGATGATACTCGGCTTGAAGGCGTTGAGCGGGGTGCGGATGCTTATTTGTCCAAACCCTTTAGCGATCGCCTCGTGATCGCAGAGGTGCGGAATCTTCTTGCGCTCAAGGAAAAGGAACAGCAGATGATCGAGCGAAATCAATATCTAACCGAATCGGTCCTAAAACGCTTTTTGCCCCCGAGCTTGGTGCAGTGTGCGGCGGAGGGGACACTGGCGCTCGACTTGCGTCCTGAACCGAAGATGGTGACGGTTCTCTTTAGCGACATTGTGGGCTTCACGCAGTTGTCCAATACATTGCGATCGAAGAAGGTGGCGGAAATTCTCAACGAGTATCTGACGGAGATGACCCGCGCAGTGTTTAAGAATGGCGGAACAGTGGATAAATTTATGGGCGATGCGATTCTGGCGATATACGGAGCACCCGAGGACCTGACCCCTAATGAACAAATCCGTCGATCGATCGCAACGGCACGGGACATGCACGCTTCGTTAGAGGTGCTCAATGCTAAGTGGACCGCTCAGGGCTTGCCGAAGCTAGAGTTTCGCTGTGGTATTCATCAGGGAACGGCGGTGGTGGGGATGTTTGGTGGGGCTGAGCGATCGGACTATACCGCAGTAGGTCCGAGTGTCAACATTGCGGCACGGCTCCAAACGGCGGCGCGTCCGGGGCAGATTTTGGTGTCGGCGGCGGTGGCGGATTATCTTGAGGAAGAGGAAATTACGAAGGGTAAGTCGTTACATCTGAAGGGCATTGATGAGACGGTGTTAACGTTTTGGGTTGACCCGATCGCCGCTCGTGTGCTCGAAGTTTCGCTGATTGCTTAGAATAGAACCATGTGTTTTATTAGGTTTGTTCATGGCGACGTCGCAGCGATCGAGAGTCCGAAAACCGGAGTCAGTTCAGTTTTGGCTCTGTGTCGGGGCAGTTTCTCTAGGGCTACACAGCAGTCTGCTCTTTGGATTGCAGCGCTGGGCTAAGGTGACCCTAGTGCAGCCTGATGCGGGACCGATCGCCGTGGAACTTATGGATGCCCCCGATGCTGTTGGACCTAGTGTTGTTGCATCTCCGGTTGAACCGGATGCGATCGCCCCAGTTCCGCAGGCTCCGAATTCCATACCTGATGCCCAGCCTGAAGTTAAGCTAGAGGTTAAACCCGACGTTCAGCCGGAACCAGAATCTGAAGTTGTACGAAAGCCAGAGCCGAAGCGTGAATCGAAAGTGCCAATCAGGGCTTCGGGGGATCTGAAAAACCCAGGTAAGAAGGGTGCGATTTCTAAGCCATCAAAGCCGACTAAGCAATCTGGAAATCCTTCAAATTCTTCTCAATCTTCTCAATCTTCTCCGTCCGCTCCCCGCCAGGGCGGTTCTAATAAGCCTGTGACCTCGACTGACAACTTACCAACTCAAAATCCTGGTGGAATGCGATCGGTTGGATTGAAGTTTACGCGCCCTCAGCATTCAAAAGAGCCGGGAGATCCAGATGCGACTCTCGTCCTGACTGAATTTCCTGGTACGCAATCAGCGTCCAATTTATTTCCCTTGAAGACAGGCCAGGATTTTGACGTGAAGGTTGGATTTCCGGTGAGTTGTGCGAGTTCAACCGGAAATTTGTGTGATGCAAGTCTTGCCAAGATTGGGGACTTGAGCATTACGCCGCCCGATGGGGTTCAACTTTCGGCATCGGAAGATGGTCAACTAGAGACTATGATTAAGCAAATTTTTCAGAATGTACAGGTTTCTTCCTTAACGGTGAAGACAGATGTGATTAAAAAACCGGATACTTTTTGGTACGTGACGGTTAAAATTCGATAGGCGTCAAGCAAAATTTCACCGATCGCAATTCCATTTCCTTAAGGGCTGTGGTAGTATTGCTAAAGCGAAAACGCGCGGGTGTAGTTTAGTGGTAAAACCTTAGCCTTCCAAGCTAATGATGGGGGTTCGATTCCCCCCACCCGCTTATTGAAAAAGTTTTATTTCGATCGCTGAACTGAAACTTGTTCCGAATACAGTGTTTTGACTGATACATGGCTCGATCGGCACGCTTGATTAGCTCCTCCGACGATTGGACCATTAGTTCTCTGCAAGGGATGACAGATGAGACGCCAAGGCTCACGGTGACGAAGAGATGAGTGACTGATTCACCATGAAGAATCCTCAGATGTAACACCGCTTTTCGTAACTCCTCTGCGACTCTTATGGGTCCCTTCTGGTCTGTGTCGGGCAAAATATCGCAAACTTTTCTCCCCCGTAGCGTGCGGCCAAATCTGCTGGACGTTTGGCGGTACGCTGGATGACCTGTACGACCGCTTTCAGAGTCCGATCGCCCATGACATGACCGTAGTTCGTTACATAAATTTAGAAGGAGAACAGGGGCAAAAGCCCGATAGAGGATGCCGCCTGTTCTAAAAACTAGGTGCGGAATGTCATGTAAAATCCTAGCCAACTAAAGCCCAATATCATCCAAATCGATCGCGGCACTTCCCCCTTGTTCAATCTGACGCAGCACTGATCCTAGCTGGCTCCACACTAGCCAACCCACAAGAATTGCCATCGGAATGGAAATTGAGTAAGCAACTTTAGCCGGAAATCCAAAGATTTCTACACCAGAGGACAGGAAAAACGACGATCCGATCGCCATCCCGATAAAGGGGAGGACCAAGTTGATGCTTTGCAAACTCGTTATGCTGCGGGCCGTCGGATTTTTTTTCCAGTCGTTCAAATCTTCCACCAATGCGCCCTGAAAAGCTAATCCACACAGGACGCTAGAAGCTAAAGCCGCAACGAGCAAAAAAATAGGGGGATCTAAAGACACGAAATAACTGGGAAACTGATCCACTGAGTCGGTCATGATTGATTGAGGTTCCATAGGGTCAACGCTAAATTAAAGCTAAATTACAAATGTAAAGTTTTACAAACACATCCCTACACTACCCCTCTCTTCGTCCTTCCGTCAAAGCTTCTGTGAAGACGCCAAGATTTGCTAAGGCGGGAAATGCTGCAACGGTTCGCTCAGTAGAGAAATTAACTAGTGCTCGCCATGCCTCATTTAAAAGGCGATTGGGCTGCAATTCACCTCTCACTAAGGTCCATAGCCGTGCAACTTCTTCAGTATGCAGTCGGTTGTCTTCGGTGAGTGCGAGGATAATTTGCCGACGGAAGGGGTCTGCTTCCTCTGACATGAGATATTGCAACCCCAACTGCGCGGTGGGGAGGATGTCAAATTGTCGATCGCCTTGGGCGAGTTGAATCAGATTTTCGAGCCGTTCCCATTGAAGCTTGCCGTCCTTGAATAGGACCTCTAATAACCGCTGCCGCAGCGCCGGGGATTCTCCAGTCAACAACCGACGGGCAACATAGGGATAGGCGATTTCGAGTATCTTGAACTCTGGGTTGAGCGTCAGGGCCAAACCCTCTTGAGTGACGAGCGATCGGATGATCAAGGCAAACTTAGCGGGAACCCGAAAGGGATACTCATACATTAAGTCTGAGAACTGATCCGTGACGGCTTTGAAGTTGAAGTCACCGACAGATGCACCCATGGCTTGAGAAAACACGGCTTCTAAGGCTGGGACGATCGGACGGATGTCGATGTCGGGGGTGAGAAATCCTAAGACGACAAAATCTTTGGCAAGTTCTTCATAGTCTTGATTGATCAAGTGAACAACCGAATCGACGATCTTTTCCTTCATCCACTCCTCAAGCTGATCCATCATGCCAAAGTCGATGAAGGCCATGCGTCCCGGCAAATCGGTTCCTGGCTCCGGAGGCATCGCAAATAAATTTCCGGGATGCGGATCGGCATGAAATAGCCCAAATTCCAGCAGCTGTCGCAGTCCGGCAGTAACGCAAATCCGAATAACCGCATCGCTATCGAGACCCGATCGCTTTGCCGCTTCCACATCGGTGAGCTTGTAGCCGTTGATCCACTCCAAGGTCAGCACATGACGATCGCTGTAATCCCAATAAATACTGGGCACCTTGACTTCTGGATCTCCGGCAAAGTTAGCCGCAAAGCGTTCGGCGTTGTGTCCTTCATTCTGGTAGTCCATTTCCTCAAAGAGCTTGGTCCCAAATTCATCAATAATCAACGACAAATCGTGGCCTAAGTTCAGCGGCAAATATCCGCCAAAGGTCTTTGCACCCCATCGCATCAGGCACAGATCTAAGGTGATTAATGGGTACAAGTTAGGCCGCTGCACCTTGATGGCGACTTCTTCCCCGTTGTGCAAGCGTGCCCGATACACCTGACCAAGACTGGCCGCTGCGATCGGCTGAGGTGATATTTCGCGAAACATGCTGGGAATTTCGCGCCCCAATTCTTCCCGGACAATAGCCATAGCCTGATCTGTTGGGAAGGGCGGCAGTTGGTCTTGGAGCTTGATGAGTTCTTCTAAGAAATCTTGCCGAATCAAGTCAGGCCGTGTCGAAAGTGCTTGACCCACTTTGATATACGTTGGTCCGAGATCGGTCAAAATCCGACGTATTTGTGCGGCCCGTTCCTGTTGTGTGCCCTCGCTTTTTCCCATAGATATATCCATCTGCCAGCCCAGGAAAAAGCTAGTAAAGTAAAACAGAATTTTTAGGGTTCGCCAGACTAAGAGCCAGGGACGGAACCGATATAACTTTGCGATCGCCTCCGCATCATAGCGACGCAATTCTCCCCAAGCTTTTTCGTTAGAACGCGACTGACTCACGATCGTCCTCAATGCAGTGTTTTGCAGTACTTTGAAATCTGTATCTTTATCAACATTCTAGTCCATGCGCTTACGCAGGTGGAAAGTTTTCCGAGTGCGCACAACCCCCATGGTCTGAGTGAATCTCTGTCAATGTTGCGATCGTGTCACTCGGACCATGGGTAAAAGTGCTATAACGGATACGGCCATTCACTAAGATTAACGAGGGTATTTTTGTGGCAGTCGAGACCATTGAGAAACGTTCAACATCGCGCAAGTTGGCACCTCAGTATCGCGTGTTGCTCCATGATGATCCGTACAACAGCATGGAGTATGTGGTTCAAGTTTTGATGCAAACTTTGCCTAGCCTGAGTCAGCCTCAAGCAGTCAACGTCATGATGGAAGCTCATACCAATGGGATGGGAACGGTGACGGTTTGCCCGATGGAGCCTGCCGAACACTACAGCGAAATTCTGAAGAGCAATGGATTGGATAGTTCGATCGAGGCGGTCGATTAAGTTGATATCATTCATCAGGTTAAGTCTGAAGTTGGCATGATGAATCGCATTTGGGCTAGAGTTCGACGACTCCCGGCGGGGCTGCGGGTAATCGTATTTTTAGCAATCCTGGTGCTATGTTGGGCACCGATCGCAGTTCCAATTGCTGCGCTGGTCCCCGATTCCAATCTTCAATCATTGCTGTCAATGCCTGCTTTGTATCTGGAGTTTTTTATTCTGCTCCAGATCTGGAACCCTAAGGTTCATCATGAATCTCAGCCACTTCGTCGCTATGGATTTCGATCGCCGAGCTTAAATCTTCTAAATTTGCTCTCTGGCCTATTCATGGGTTGGGGAGCTGTTTTATTGCTGTTTGTTTTTCTAGGAGAGATGAATTGGGCTCAGTGGTTTGTGCCCGGTCCGCAGTTTCCAAAAGTAGTTGCAGAGGCGTTGCTGATTTCGTTAGCGTTTGGGTTTGCGGAGGAGTTGCTATTTCGGGGATGGTTGCTCGACGAGCTGTCGCGGGATTATTCCAAGGCCACTTCGGCGGTTGTCTGTAGTCTTGTGTTTGCGCTGGCGCATTTTCTAAAACCCTGGGATGCTGTTGTAGCGTCTTGGCTAACCTTCCCCGCGTTAATGATTTTAGGCTTAACGCTCGTGTGGGGAAAAGGAGCGACTGGTGGACGAATCGGATGGTCGATCGGGTACCACGCAGGACTAGTCGGCGGCTACTATATTCTAAACGTGGGGAGTTTGGTGAAGCCGATCGCGTCGGTTCCGACTTGGCTCACGGGCATGAATGGCAATCCGTTAGCGAGTCTTCCGGGCGTGGTGATTTTGGGTGCGATCGCGCTAGGTGTGCGATGGCTAAGACGCTAATTTGGCCCAATAAATTGTTATGGCTACTGAGTTGAAGGTTTAGAAGTCGCCCTGTGTAAGTGCCTAAATTTCAGCAGATGCAAGTAAGGTGTTGAGAAAATAACGTTAATGGGGTCTTGGAAACGATCGAAGCGTTACCGATCGAGGACCAAATAGTACTACTTGAAGTGATGCAAAATCGACTCGTTGATTCTCGCCAAACAGAAATTGCTCAACATTCTTAAGGCGAAAATGGCCTACCAGGAAGGTAGCGTCTTTCGTAGCACGGTCGATGAAGCGATCGTCCTTTCCTAACTCCAATTGTAGTAAATGCGATCGCCTTTCCCCGATCGTTCATCCCAATCTCGCCTAGTTTGTCCGGATTTTTATCGTTTATAATAAGTCCATTCTCTAATCGTGATTAGAATGAGCGTTGATGAACTTCTTCTAAAAGTGGATGAACTCGATACTGCCGAGCTTGATCGGTTAGCCGATCGCGTATATTGGCTGCGTGCTCGAAAGAAAGCACCCGTTTTAGAACCACAGGAAACAGAACTTTTGATGCAAATCAATCGAGCACTGCCTCCCGAGTCCCATCATCGCTATCAAACCCTGGCGCAAAAACGGGATGGAGAAACCTTGACTGAAGAAGAACATCAAGAACTTATCCAACTCAGCGATCGAATGGAACTCTTGGGTGCCCAACGGATTCAAGCGTTGGCACAACTTGCAGACCTTCGACAAATCTCATTACTCCAAGTGATGGAGGATCTTGGTGTTCAAGGCGCGGGATTTGCGTAGATCCCTCACAATCGACACAATGGATTGAACGATGTCCCGAGAATACATCTCTATTTTATTGAGAAAACAAGTCTTCGATCGTTGCCAAGGCATTTGTGAATACTGTTGTTCTCAAGCCAAATTTTCACCTAACAACTTTGAGATTGAGCATATTATTCCAGTCAGCCGTAATGGTCAAACCACATTAGAAAACCTCGCCTTAGCTTGTCCAAGCTGTAATAGTTACAAATCTAATAAAATCGACTCAATCGATCTAATCTCCAATCAAACGGTTCCAGTCTTTCATCCCCGTCAGATGCAGTGGGCGGATCACTTTACTTGGAGTGACGACACAATAACCATGTTAGGAACAACCGCAATTGGACGAGCAACGGTTCTTCTCTTACAGACCAATCGAGAAGGCGTTGTGAACTTACGACAAGTATTAAGCGATCGAGGGTTCCATCCACCAGACGTATAAAATCCGATTGCCGTGAGAAGCAACGATCGCGGCATTGTCGCTTTGAGCCTGGACGATCGTATTGCTCCTGTTGACGGTCGGGTTCTTCAATCTATGACGATCGATCGTGTCTATGATGAAATTGATATATTGGAAAACATTGTCAATCAGCGGTTCGATCGGCTTGAAGGTGGAATTCAAGAATTGAATCGAAAGTTTGACATTGTGATGCAACACATTACCGGACAAGGTGAAACGACTTATGAATAATAAGATCGATCGCACCTTGGTTTAGTCTTGAGAACCGATCGCGATCGTAAATCTTTGCACGAGTAGGAGCGATCGAAACTATTGAAGTTCTCTGATTCGAGCACGAACGACGAGATATTTTTTAGTGCTACCTGATTTCTGATAAAGATCAGCGGCTTGTTGATAATCAACGACTGCTTTATTATTCTCATTTAATGCTTTGTAGGAAACGGCTCGATTATAATATGCATTTGAATTGTCGGAATTAATTTCGATCGCTCTACTGTAGTCCTCGATCGCACATTTATCATCACTTAAGAAGCTGTGGACAATCCCTCGGTTGACGTATGCGTCTGCATAGTCTGGCTTGAGTTCGATTGCATTAGTATAATTTTCGATCGCACGGATCGCATATTCTTTAGCATCTACTTGGACCCAGAGAAGCCCTAGATTATTGTATGCAACTGCAAAATCGGGTTTAAGTCTAATCGCTTCCATATAATC
>ENA-OBIO01000004-OBIO01000004.1-metagenomes-genome-assembly--contig:-NODE-4-length-151397-cov-5.03635_pt1 | contig 151397 bp, 134 predicted proteins | sample MGYA00153383_OBIO01 | MGnify analysis MGYA00153383 | reverse complement strand
GCAGCATCGTACATAGCATTTGCGCGGGGCAAATCTTTCTGCATATAATAGGCATCTGCATTACGCAAAAATGCATCATGCTCAAGCGGGCTTGATGTTGCTGTTACATTTTTTACAACCTGTTCAAAATATTGGGAAGCCGATTTATAATCTTCTTTTTGAAACCTACTGTAAGCAATATTATATTTTGCAGTTTGTTGGTTTGCCTCGCCCTGGCTTACCGCACCACTTTGTAAAAATATTATTAGGTACCTAATTGCATCATCATATTGTTGCTGGCGGTAAGCAATTTCTCCACGCCAAAAATTAGCATAATCTGCATTTTTACCGGCGTTTGCATCGCTGATAATTTTTTTGAACAACTCATCTGCCCTTGCTAGTTGTTGTTCGTTTACATACTCAAGGGCTTTGCCGTATAATATTGTTGGATAAACTTTTTGCATCGGAACCGTAGGTCTTTCAATAGATTGATACAATGAAAGTGCATCTGTAAAATTATTTGTTCGTGCCAATAAGGAAACCAAAATTTCTTTTGCTTCGATATCGTAATCAGAGTTTGGATAGCCTTTTAAATAGTTTTTTATTTCGTTTAAAGCCACATCCTGATAACCCAGTTCATAAGATAATTTTGCGTAATTAAAACGTGATACTTTTTGTTGCAAGGCATTGCTGCTGTTAAATGAGCTGTATTGAAACGCAGTTCTTGCATTTGCTTTTTGACCGATTTTTAAATAAAGATCTCCCAATAGATACATACTATTTTGCCCCATTGAATCTTTTTCGCTGCTCAGTTGTTTAAAACCTTCAATGGCTTTTTGTGTATTACCGGCTGTGTAATAACTAAAACTTAATTCATACAATACTTCTTTAGATACTTTATCAGCACTGTTTACATAAGCTTCCAATAATGGCAGCGCTTTATCATATTCTTTTTTCTCAAAATAAATCTGACCAATTAAGAGACGCAATTGTTTATCGTAAAACAACTGAGTTTTACGGGTTAATACACTTTCGCCATAGCGCAAAGCTTCATCTTTTTTACCTTGAAAATAATAAATTTCAGCAATGTAATAAGGCACTACACCCTTGTATTCATCAAAGGTTTCTACAAGCTTAAAAGCAGATAATGCCTCGCTGTATTGTTTATCGTAATAACTTATAAAGCCATAATAATAATTTGCAGGAATATAATATTTGCCGGTAGAAAGCTGGTGTATTTCGTTAAATAAAGGCTTGGCTTCTGCAAATTGTTTTAGGTTGAAATAAGAATATGCTTTTTCAAACTTTGCATCTGCAATTTGGTCGTTGCTAAGGTTTTCAAAACCTGCATCAGTAAAAGATGTAATGGCATTTTGAAAATCATTTTTCAAAAAATAATAATGTGCCAAATGAAAATTCATTATTTGCCTGCGTGGTTCATTATTCACACTGTTTATAAAAAGTATCGCATCTTCCTTTCCTATATCCTGAAGCAATTTCAATTCACACAAAGCATTGTAATAATCAATGTCATCATTTATATATGCATGATCTGTTTTTTTATTAGGCTGGTATTTTAATTTTAATTCTTTTACTAAAGGATAAGCAAATGCATACTGCTCTTTGGCAATAAATTCTTTTGCAGTTTTATAATCTTTTTCATCATCTGTAAATACATGTGTAGGTTGCGCAAACACAGTACAGGTAAACATTACAGCTAAAAGTGAAATAAGATATTGTTTATACATCAGTTGGTTAAAATTGTAAGTTAAAAGCTAGCTAGCCGTTGAGTGCTGGCTTGGCAAAAATTATACCGATAACAAATAAATAAAATCGGATATTGCGCAATGTAAACAAATGAAAAGTATTTTTATTTAGCTGTTAAAGACTTGATAAAAGAATTATTTATTTTAAAACCATATCCCAACCAAAATCCAAAATTAATCAAAATGAGAAAACTACTTTCAACACATTATTCGGCAGGTGCATTTAATACAGCTATGTTATTTTTAAGAATTGTTGCCGGTGGGTTGATGTTTGTACATGGTTATGATAAAATGGTTCACTTTCATGAAACTGCCGCACACATGATAAACTTTATGGGCATAGGTTCTAAAGCTTCAACTGCATTGGTAATTTTTGCAGAATTTTTCTGCAGCATGCTGGTAGTACTTGGTTTATTTACAAGGCTTGGTTGTATACCATTAATAATTTGTATGAGCGTAGCATTGGTAAAAGCACATAACAACGATTTTTTAGGTGAGGGTCAGGTAGCTACTTTATTTTTAATTTGTTTTGTGGTTTTGCTTTTTGTAGGAGCCGGCAAAGTGAGTGTGGATAGTATTATTGGTAAATAATTATAGTGAATGGTGAAAGGCAATGATAAATATAAAATTTATTGCTTGTCATTTTTTTGGGGCTGTAATCAAAGAATCTTTGATCAACTTTAGTTCGGGCTTTTCGCTGCAATCTTTTGCTCAAAGGCAGCAAAAGGATTTGCGCAGCAATCCCCCAGCCCTTCAATATTAAATCTTTTTCAACATTTAAACTTGGGTTCATTTAAATATAATATACTTCAACATCTCACTATAAAAGTTGATAAAAGTTATACTACTTAAGATCGGCGGGATAGAAATGGATATCCCTGCCCGACTTCATCTTTCAGGCGGTCTTTTTACATAGCTTCACCGAATAAAAAGGTAGGAATGTAGAGCCCGAGCAAATGCTAATTCAAAAAATAAAAGATGAACGCACAAAAACTAATGCAGTAAAAATAAATCCAACAATACAAAAACGGCAAACACAACTGATGCAATGCCATTAGCAGTCATAAATGCAATATTTACTCTGCTTAAATCGGTAGGTTTTACAATGGCGTGCTGGTAAATAAGCATACCACAAAACACTGCTGTACCAAGCCAATAAAACCAACTGAAATGCCCATAAAATCCTGCATAAATAACAGCGACTGCACTCAACAAATGCAGCAAAGAAGAAATATTAAGCGCCTTTGCTTTCCCCATTACTGCAGGTATAGAATAGAGATTGTTTTCTTTATCAAAAGCTTCATCCTGCAGGGCAAAAATAATATCGAAACCACTTACCCAACAAACCACTGCAACAGAAAATAAAACAGGCAATAAGGCAAAAGCACCAGTTACTGCTAAGTAAGCGCCGATTGGTGCCAGGCTTAAACCTACGCCCAAAACTAAATGACATAAAAAAGTAAAACGTTTTGTATAACTGTAAAACAGAATTACAAACAATGCAACCGGCGATAAGTAAAAACAAATAGTATTTATAAAAAAAGTACAAATCACAAACAACACACACATTAAAATGGTAAAGAACAAAGCGTTTTTTTCGGAGACAATACCCGCAGGTATTTCACGGATTGCAGTACGAGGATTCTTCGCATCAAACCGTCTGTCGAGGTAACGGTTAAATGCCATAGCTGCCGATCGGGCAGTGATCATGCAAATAAGAACAAGTGCAAATGTAACAATGTGATAATTTGCTAATGTGCTAATAAAGGAAGAATTGTTAGGTTTTTGATTTAAATGATTCAATCGATTGACTCCTAAAAAAAATCCAATTATTGCAAAAGGCATTGCAAAAATGGTATGAGAAAACTTTACAAGAGAAAGATAATTTTTTATGGATGGCATGTAAGAAATTATAGTATTTTTTTGTTGCTAACTTAAGGTGGCCTTCAACTTTTTATTTGTGAAATCTAACTTCTCGTCCTTACTATTTCCCACAACACAATACCTGTTGCCGTAGCAATATTTAAAGAATGCTTAGTGCCAAACTGCGGAATTTCTACACATCCATCACACAAAGCAATAGTACTTATTTCTACTCCACTAATCTCATTCCCAAAAACAAATGCAACCTTTTCTTTGGCTGATAAACTTAAATTTTGCAAAGCAATACTGTTCACCACCTGCTCTACTGCATAAACTTTAAAACCTTGCTCTTTTAAGCTGATAATTGCTTCTGCAGCATTGGCAAAATGTTTCCACTCTACAGTATCTTCTGCTCCGAGAGCAGTCTTTTTTATTTCTTTGTGAGGAGGCGTGCAGGTATAACCTGTTATATAAATGGCTTCTAATAAAAATGCATCAGCTGTTCTAAAAACACTGCCAACATTATAAGCGCTTCTTATATTTTCCAACACAGCAATCACCGGTGTTTTTTCCGATCGCCTAAATTCTTCGGGACTGATCCTATTCAGATCATCCATGCTCAACTTTTGCATCATGAATGAATCGTTTCGCCTTTAGAAATTTGCATTTTTATTTTAAGCTCTGCAAAGGCCCCTGCAGCTTTTACAAAATTTACAAATAATGGATGTGGATTTTCAACCGTACTCTTTAACTCAGGATGATACTGAACACCAATAAAATATGGATGGCATTTTAGTTCGACTATCTCCACTAATTTACTGGCAGGATTTCTACCGCTGGCAAGCATACCTGCCTGCTCAAAATCATTTAAATAATTATTATTAAACTCCCAACGATGGCGGTGTCGTTCACTAATTAATTCGCTGCCATAAATTTGATGAGCTAGTGTATTGGGCGCTATCTCGCAAGGGTATGCACCGAGGCGCATTGTTCCACCTTTTTTCTTTACTTTCTTTTGTTCTTCCATTAATGCAATTACAGGATAAGCTGTTGTGGTATCCATTTCGGTACTGTGTGCATTGCTCCAGCCTAATACATTTCTTGCAAATTCAATAACTGCCATTTGCATTCCCAGGCAAATACCAAAGAATGGCATTTTATTTTCACGGGCATATTTTACGGCAATAATTTTTCCTTCTACGCCTCTGTTTCCAAAACCCGGTGCCACAAGCAATCCATCTAAGTCACGCAATTTTTCCGCTATGTTTTCTTCGGTTAAAAACTCACTGTGCACATTTACAATTTGTACTTTGCATTGGTTCATTGCACCCGCATGTACAAACGATTCCAATATTGATTTATAAGCATCCTGCAACTCAATGTACTTACCAATCAGCCCAATTTTTACCCGGCTTTTAGGGTAATTTAATTTATCTAAAAAGCCATACCATTTTGAAAGCTCAGGGGCTGAATACCCGTTGATCTGCAACTGCTTTAATACAATAACATCAAGCCCTTCCTGCAACATTTTTAAGGGTACTTCATAAATTGTAGATGCATCCAATGCTTCAATAACTGCATTGGGTTTTACATTACAAAACAAAGCTACTTTTCTGCGAATTTCATCTGACAATGGATGTTCTGTTCTGCAAACAATAACATCCGGATGCACACCTTCCTGGCTAAGCATACGAACACTGTGTTGTGTAGGTTTTGTTTTTAATTCTTTGGCTGCTTTTAAATAAGGTATTAAAGTAAGATGCACCACCATGCAATCTTCTTCCGGCAATTCCCATTGCAACTGGCGAACAGCTTCCACAAAAGGAAGACTCTCAATATCACCAACCGTACCACCCAATTCTGTAATAACGATATCATAATTATCACTCTCGCCGAGTAACAACATTCTGCGTTTTATTTCATCGGTAACATGCGGCACAACCTGTACGGTTTTGCCAAGATATTCACCCTCTCTTTCTCTGTTAATAACAGTTTGGTAAATACGTCCGGTGGTTACATTATTAGCCTGCGATGTTGGTATATTTAAAAAGCGCTCATAATGACCAAGATCCAAATCAGTTTCTGCACCATCATCGGTTACAAAACATTCGCCATGCTCGTAAGGATTTAATGTTCCCGGGTCAACATTAAGGTATGGATCAAACTTTTGGATCGTAACTTTTAGCCCACGGCTTTGCAACAGTTTTGCAAGCGAAGCCGCTATAATTCCTTTGCCCAATGAGGATGTAACACCACCCGTTACGAAAATAAATTTTGCCATTTTTTTATAGTATTGAGTAACAAGATCTGAGTATCAAGATTGTTCCATGATGAATCAAACCATGCTTATTGTTATTAATCTGTAATAATCTTTGTTAAAAATTTCTCATCTAAGATTTTTTTCGACAATTTGAACAAGATTAAACACAAAAATTGAAAATTACTCAAGATCTTGTGTCTTGTATCTTGTGTGTTGTGTCTTAAAATCTTGTAATGTAATATTGTGTGGACCTACACTTAGAAATAGGATATTTTAAAATCCGGAGGTCATGTAAAGATAGAGCAAATGTTTGGGAGGTGAAAATTATGAAAAGAAAAAAGTTGCAAATGTTACAATATTGGGATGCTTATTTATCTTGGGGCTTTAAGCAAAATATCTTTTTTCAACATTTGTTGCGGCTTTCCGTTACAATCTTTTTGCTCAAACGCAGCAAAAAGGATTTCCACTTCTATCCGCCAGCCCTTGATCGGTTTATCTCTTTTCAACCTTTTGTTAAGCGAGGGTTTGCGTGAAAAAAATGAGACTCGGTGAAGACATTATAATTATTGCAGAACTTAGCTGTAAAAGCATATTCTTGAGCCACAGGTTTCTACGATTTTGAAAACGAATTTGATTGCATGTAAGGTGTGGGATGCTACCTTCACAAAACAACGGTTATAAATTTCTTTAAATTTGCTTCTTTATCATAATTAGATGAAAATAAAAATTAAAACCTGGCTTTGGCAGGCTCCATTGGGTTTGGTAATGGTAGGTGCTGGCTTATCAATGGCCATTGATGCAGGAACCTGCAAAGCTAATGGGCAACCATGGTTTTGGTATGGCAGTTTTGCCATAGTATTTTTTAACGCTGGGCTTTGTGTTTTTGGTGGGGCCGTCATAAAGCGTGTGAAAGATGAAATGAAAAAATATGTGCTTGTTTGAAATAAGAAATATCATTAGTACGCTGCGCCTCACATACCCAGCAGCGGCGAAGAAGGAAGCGAGGAACATGGCGATGCACCAACCGGGGTAAGGAAATAAGATTAAGGTTAGTAAGCATTTTTATAACTTACCGCACAGATTGCTACCGCACATTCACCTACGCCTCAAATCTGCGCTAGTGGGGAAGAAGGAAGCGAGGAACATGGCGATGCACCAACCGGGGTAAGGAAATAAGATGAAGGTTGATAAGCATTTTTATAACTTACCGCACAGATTGCTACCGCACATTTACCTACGCCTCAAATCTGCGCTAGTGAGGCATTAAAGGATCTAAAGCTTTTCTACAATCTTGCTGATTTCTTATCAGTTGCTTTCTTTCAATATTTTACCCCTAAACTAATATACTCTCCATAGGGTATCATATCTATTTTTTTATAAGATAACTTTACGTTAAAATATTAAACTGCAATTTTATGGTTACTAAAAAATAATTTTATTATCATTTTTATTTTTTTGTTTTACAAATATCAATGCACAACTTGTTGACTTGGGAGATGATGAGGGTGATAAAAAATACGATGATTATCAACTAAATAAATTCTGTGGTGGTTTGGTACAACAAGGCAATAACTATTATTTTACTACTCCTAATGGTCATTTTTTTAAAACTGATGGCACGGCAGAAAACACAAAAGTAATTAGCAACTTTAGTGGCAACGCTGGTATATTTTTAGGTGCTACAAATAAATTTATTTACTTATCGATAAATGTTAACGGTCGTGGCAATGTAGTTCAATACAACCCTGCTGCAAATACCTTTAATACACAATTATATGTTAAGGATCCGTATGAAATATTTAGCTTATGCGGTGTTGTAGTACCAGATGGCAGCAAACAAACTATAGATGAACTTTTTGTTAGTCCTGATAAATCAAAAAATTTTTTTAGAACATTTAAAAATGATAAGTTTAGAATTTACGCCATACATGACGACGCTCCATCAAAAGTTATTATGATTAAAGAAGGATATATGCCTACTACCGAACATCCTGATGTGGTAATTGGGGTTGGTTGCAAATTAGGTTTTGTACGCAATGAAGTTTTTTTTAATGGTCGTATCAAAAAAGCTTCGATGGGTGTTTACGAAACTTCTATATCATCTTATGAGCCAAAAGCCGATAACGCAACCGATTATGAATTTAAAAGCGATTACAGATTGTTAGAAAAAAAAATATTAAACAATGAAAAATTATTACAAACACCTACTTCCATATTTACATTAGCACAACGGCAAGATAATGATGGTAAGCAGCAATTATTAGAGTACAGTACCAAAAATGCAAATTTTACAAAAACTAATCTAGCGTATAAAGCAGATGATTATAGTGCAGATGTACTCGATGAACAAATATATGTTTCTTGCAAAGGAAAAATTAGCTTGTATGATGAAAAAAAACAAGATTATTATTATGTATTTAATGATGAAAAAAGCATTTGGAGTAACATTAACCCAACGGGCAGATTTTTAAAAAGCAACGATTATATTTTATACAAAAGTGGTGATGGCCTTGGTGTCATAAATACATATAATGGAGCTGCTAAATCTATAAAAACCCCTGTACTAATTAATGAGCCAAACAAATACGATGCAGGCTCAGTATATGCTTATGCGGGTAAGTATGGTTTTTATTTTATTGACTATGCTGATGGTAAAAATATATTTACACAATACAATCCTTTAGAGAATTTATACACTGCAACTATTTTTCCAGAGTTTAATAAAGAAACTTATAAAGAAATAAGAGGTATTTTTCAACAAAGAGATCACTTTTTAATACTAACAGCTTACACCGGTAAGAAAGGTAAAATAATTTATAAAATGTTTATCTACAAAGAAAAGTTCAATGGCAATTTTGGTTAAAAATATTTTTTTGGCAAGTGTCCTCACCCACCGAAACTCTTTTTCATAAAAATAACTATTTAATCACTGCCAATAAAGCATCTAAATTTTTAACTAGCGGTTAGTGTCAACACCAACCGATAAGTCAATTTGCCCATATTTTAAATTTATTATTTAGTGGACTGTTCTGTCCATAAACAATACAGTTCAAAAAAAATGGACAAAAAGTAATTTTTTTATTCGCATAACGGTATGAATATAATTGTAAAGGTGCATCTCTATAAAAGCCAAATAAACATTCAATTGCCCAATGGCTGCGCTGCATAGCCGCAAATACTTTTGTGAGGAACGAACAAAAGACCTGTCTGCCGGCAGGCAGGTTGCAGGCGGGCAGCGGACAGATGCTTGATAGGGATTAAATGATGAGAGCCCCAAATGCTTTTTTACTTCCCCATCATCACACCTATTACATTGTCGTATTTATTTTTCCATGAGCTGATATCTCCCCAGTTTTTATCGCCGATTTTTATGTAACCCACCGACACATTACCAAGTTTGGTAAAAGGAACAGTTTTAGATTTTAATGTGTTAAGCATGTGTTCTTCGGTAGCAGAATTTACTGAAACTACTACCCTGCTTTGCGATTCGCCAAACCAGAAGGCATCGCTGCGGATGGTTTCATCATTTTGTGCCACTGCAAAACCAAGGTTATTTGTAAATGCACTTTCCAAGAGAGTTACAAAAAGGCCACCCTCACTTACATCATGCGCAGAGGCAATTGCTTTTTCTTTTATTAAACATGCCACCACAGCCTGCATATTAAATTCTTCAACCAAATCAAAATACGGACATGGGCTAAATTCTTCACCAATTATTTTGTGGAGGTATTCAGATGAACCAATATCATTTTGGCTTTGACCGATTAAATAAACAGCATCGCCTTCCTGCTTAAAATTCATGGTCATTTTATCATCAACAGTATTGAGCAAACCAACCATACCGATTGTTGGGGTTGGGTATACGGGTCCATCAGGCGACTGGTTGTAAAAACTAACATTGCCACCGGTTACGGGTGTATTGAATTTTATACAAGCTTCGCCCATTCCTTTTATAGCATTTGTAAACTGCCAGTAAACTTCGGGATCGTAAGGGTTACCAAAGTTGAGACAATTGGTTACGCCCAAAGGCTCGCCACCACTGCATACAATATTGCGGGCAGCTTCGGCAACGGCTATCATAGTGCCTTTGTAAGGATCTGCATAAACATAACGGCTGTTGCAATCTGTTGTAAGTGCCAGAGCTTTGTTGGTGGGCTTTGCCAACACAATTGCAGCGTCGCTCACACCATTTGTACTTGTATTGCCTGCACCTACCATGCTGTCGTATTGCTCATAAATCCAGCGTTTGCTGGCAATGTTTGGTATAGCAATTATTTTCTCTGCAATCTCTCTAAGATTTTCAGGCTCGGGAATTTCCTCAATATCAAAATCATTTATAAATTGTAAATAGGTAGGTTCTTTTACATCACGGGTATATTGTGGTGCACCGCCGCCCAACACCAATTCTTCTGCAGGCAAAACTGCTTCCAACACGCCATTCATAAAAAACTGCAGCATGCCATCGTCTGTTACTTCACCAATTTCGCTGCAGGGCAAATCCCACTTTTCAAAAATATCCAACACAGCTTTTTCTTTTCCTTTTTGCACCACGAGCAACATTCTTTCCTGGCTTTCGCTAAGTATCAACTCCCAAGCTTTCATATCCTGCTGGCGTGTTGGAACTTTATCTAAATCTATACGCATACCGGCTTTGCCCTTTGCACTCATTTCGGCTGTTGAGCATATAATGCCCGCTGCGCCCATATCCTGCATGCCTACGACAGCGCCTGTTTGTATAACTTCCAGACATGCTTCCAATAATTTTTTCTCCTGAAAAGGATCACCTACCTGCACGGCGGGTAAATCTGCGGCACTGTCTGCGGTAATTTCTGCACTTGCAAAAGAAGCTCCGCCAATACCATCTTTACCTGTTGCACTTCCTACAAAAAATACAGGATTGCCTTTGCCTTCCGCAGTGGCAGAAACAGTTTCACCGTTTTTTAAAATACCCACGCTCATTGCATTTACAAGCGGATTTGTATGATAGCAATCTTCAAAATATATTTCGCCACCCACGGTTGGTACGCCAAAGCAATTGCCGTAATGCCCAATGCCTTTTACAACACCCGCCAGTAAATGCTGCGTTTTTGCATCGTTTAAATTACCAAAACGCAAAGAATTTAAAGAAGCGATTGGCCTTGCACCCATGGTAAAAATATCTCTGTTAATGCCGCCAACACCTGTTGCTGCGCCCTGAAAAGGCTCAATTGCACTTGGATGATTGTGGCTTTCAATTTTAAAAACAACGCCATAGCCATCACCAATATCCATCAACCCTGCGTTTTCGTCGCCTGCTTTTACAAGCATTTTTTCTCCATCACGAGGAAGTGTCTTTAATAATTTTATAGAGTTTTTGTAACTGCAGTGCTCGCTCCACATGCCGCTAAAGGCGCAGAGCTCAGTAAAGTTTGGTGTGCGACCTAATTTTTGTATGATCAATTTAAACTCTTCGGGAGTTATTCTTAATTGTTCAGCGGTTTGTGCGGTTATTTCCATAAAATGTTTTGCCACGAATTACACTTATTTACACGAATAGAATTTATTCCTGTAAAGTGGTTATCGTACTTATGTGAGTAATTTAGTTTAATGATCAACTCTGGAATGAGTGCAAATTTACTGACCTGCTTTGTTTAACCATAAAAAAGAAAATCAATATTTTAACTATCTTCCCCCATCTTAAAAACTTTACGTTGTCCGCAGTATTATTTATTTTTTACTTTTTGCTTTTGGGTTTTTGGCTCACACGAATAAAGATCGTGAAGGACTTTTTACAATAAAAATTCTGGCGGGAATTGCGGTTGGATTGGCGAGTTATTACATTTTTAATTATCAAACGGATTATTTCCAGACCAACCTTTACGGGATACAGGAATACCATTCTTTGTTTGAAAGTCCCAAAGTATTTTTTACAGATATTTTTATATCCAACTACAATGAAACAGGAGAATTTTTTGGTTCCCGAGGATCATACTGGAACGATTTAAGATTTAATATAATTTATAAGGTACTGGCATTTATGAATATTTTTAGTCGTGGAAATTATTACATCAACAGCTTGTTTTTTAATTTTGTAAGTTTTATTGGAAGCATTTTATTATACAAAGTTTTTATAAATATTTACCCTGCTAAAAAATGGCAAGTTATAATTGGTTGTTTTCTTTTACCATCTACATTGTATTTTGGCTCAGGAATATTCAAAGATTTAATTGTGTTGACGGCACTTTTTAATTGTGTTGACGGCACTTTCAGTATTTTGTTATTCGTTGTATTTTGGTTTGTTGAAAGATTTTACCGGAAAGAAAATAATTTATCTGTCACTTTCTTATATTATTATATTATTTATCCGAAATTTTATTGCAGTTATTTTATTGCCTTGTGCAATTACCTGGATCATTGCTTATAAATATAAATTATCTGCCATAAAATCTTTTATAACATTATTTGTTGCAGGAATAGTGGTGACTGTAATATTACAGCAGTTTAGCCAAAAAGTTAATCCGCTGTTAATTGTTGTAAAAAAACAACAGGCTTTTTTTGCTTTAGGCAAAGCCAATACAGATTATAAAATGGATAGTCTTCAACCAACAATTAAAAGTTTTGCGGAACAGGCGCCATCTGCTTTGCGGCATTCTTTTTTATCGCCATACCCTACAGAATTTCAAAATTTCTATATGAATTTCTTTTCGCTGGAAATGATTGCGTACTGGTTTTTATTTGTATTGATGCTTTTTATTTATACCAAAATAAAATACAGTAGCCAAGAATTTGTTGTATTTGGAATAGCCTTCGCTTTCCTGATATTTTTATTTACTGGTTACATAACTCCTGCAGCCGGTGCATTAATGAGATACCGAAGCATTTATCTTCCATTTATTATCACACCGATACTCTGTAAAATTAATTGGGAAGATTTGTTTAAAAAAGTGAATTTTTTTAAGAGGAAAACAAATTCCGTAAAACATATTTAAGATATAAATATTTAAGATATTTTGTTTGATTTGATTCATAATTGATAACATAGCCAATTATTTTTGGTTAATCTATATTTAAAGCCGTCATTTGCAACATAAACCACTAGATATGAGTTCAATTAGATACAATGCAGTTAATAATTTAGGAAATCATCCTTTACCTGTTAAGGTCGATAATGCATCAAAAATTACCGGAATTTTTAATGAAAATGTATTTACGCTTACTACTGCAAGAAAGTATTTAAGCGATGACGCTTATAAAAGCTTATTGGCAAGTACACGTGGTGGTAAAAAGATTGACCGTGTGATGGGAAACCAAATTGCCAATGGTTTAAGAGCCTGGGCGGAAAGCAAAGGTGTAACGCATTTTACCCATTGGTTTCAACCACTTACAGGATTATCTGCCGAAAAACATGATTCCTTTTTCACCTTAAAAGGTGATGGTACACCAATTGAAGAATTTGAAGGTGCTGCATTGATTCAACAAGAGCCTGATGCATCTTCTTTCCCTAATGGTGGTTTGCGTGCAACTTTTGAAGCACGTGGATATACAGCCTGGGATCCATCTTCACCTGCTTTTATAATGGAGATTGGAGATGGCAAAACATTGTGTATTCCTACAATTTTTGTTTCTTACACAGGTGAATCACTTGATACAAAAACACCTCTATTAAAAGCACTTGTTGCTTTGGATAAAGCAGCAGTAGATGTTTGCCAGTATTTTGATAAAAATATTTCAAAGGTTTCTGCTACACTTGGTTGGGAGCAGGAATATTTTGTTGTTGATGCAGGTCTTGCGAATGCCCGTCCTGATTTATTGCTAACCGGCCGCACAGTATTTGGTCATGCACCTGCAAAAGGTCAACAATTAGATGATCATTATTTTGGTGCAATACCTGAGCGTATCTATGCTTTCATGTTAGACTTTGAAAGAGAATCTTACAAACTCGGAATTCCAATTCGTACACGGCACAATGAAGTAGCACCTTGCCAGTTTGAATGTGCACCGATATTTGAAGAAACCAACCTTGCAGTAGATCACAATACTTTATTAATGGATGTAATGTTGCGTGTAGCAAAACGCCATAATCTCATGGTGTTGCTGCATGAAAAACCTTTTGCGGGAATAAACGGCAGTGGCAAACACAACAATTGGAGCATGAGTACCGATACCGCTGTAAACTTACTTGCTCCGGGTAAAACGCCTAAAACCAATTTAATGTTCCTTACATTTTTTGTAAATACCATTAAAGCAGTACACGATTATGCAGGCGTTATTAGAGCTTCAATAGCTAGTGCAGGGAATGACCACAGGCTCGGTGCAAATGAAGCACCACCGGCGATTATTTCTATATTTATCGGAAAATATTTAACCGATGTTTTAAACCAGATCGAAAAAAGAGTTAGTGGCAATTTTGATGAACAGGATGAAGCAATTTTAAAACTGGATATTCACAAATCTATTCCTGAATTAATGCTGGATAATACGGACCGTAACAGAACCTCTCCTTTTGCGTTTACCGGTAACAAATTTGAGTTTAGAGCCGTAGGATCTTCTGCAAACTGTGCTGTACCAATGACTACTTTAAATACTGTGATGGCAGAAACATTAAAGAACTTTAAAATAGAGGTAGATACACTTATTGAAAAGGGAGAAAAGAAGGAAGTTGCTTTGTTGCAAATAATTAGAAAATATATTGTAGAAAGTAAAAAAGTATTGTTTGAAGGTGATGGTTATAGTGAAGATTGGGCAATTGAAGCTGAAAAAAGAGGACTTGAAAATGTAAAAACGACGCCATTAGCTCTTGACGGGTATGTTTCTGATAAAGCAAAAAAGCTGTTTCAAACAAACAACATTTATACTCATGAAGAACTGGAAGCAAGGCATGAAATAATGCTTGAGGAATATATTAAAAAAGTCCAGATTGAAGCAAGAGTAATGGGAGATTTAGCAAGCACCTTAATAATTCCTGCGGCCGTAAAATATCAAAACATTTTATTACAAAATATTAATGGTTTAAAAGAAGCTGGTATTACAAAAGAAGGTTATGCTAACCAATTACAGATTGTACAAAAACTAAGCGAGCATATAAATATTATCAGCGATAAAACTGAATCTATGATAGAAGCTCGTAAGAAAGCCAATGAACTTGCAAAAAGTAAAGAAAAAGCAGTTGCTTACTGTGATGATGTTAAAGGGAATTATTTTGAAGAAATTCGTTATCATGTAGATAAACTGGAATTAATGGTGGACGACAGTCTGTGGCTGTTACCAAAATACAGAGAAATATTATTTCTTAGATAATTCAACAATTTATTTATACCAAATCCCTGCAAATGCGGGGATTTTTTGTGTGTATGTTAACGAATGCATCATTAATTTTAAAGCATGAAAAAACTTGTATTTGCTTTTATTTTTATTGGAGCAGCATTTGGCGTTTTTGCGCAACAATCTAAATATAAGAATGTAGATGAGGCTGTAAAAAAACTTGGTCTGCTCAACAATTTTAATGTTGCGGTTATTGCTGATACAATTACCAAGAAATTTGCCGACAATGAACAAAAAGCACGAGCTATTTTTTACTGGATAGCAAATAATATTCAGTTAGATCCCAAAGGAACAAGGCAAAATGATGATAAAAATATTTTACCCGAAAAAGTAATTGCATTAAGAAAAGCCACGCCGCTTGGGTTTTCATTGCTGGTGCAGGAAATGTGCAGTGCGGCTAACATTCGTTGTTTGAGCGTTGATGGTTATGTAAAAAACTATGCAGCAGAAATAAATGAAAAGGCTGACGAAAAAAATTATTCGTGGAATGTTATTCAACTTGGCCAAAGCCCTGAAACCTGGTATTATATAGATGCAGCAAGAGCAAGTGGTTATCTTGATAAAAAGAGTACCACTTTTACCAAACAATTTACCAGCGAATATTTTTTTGCAGACAGAAAATTATTTAACCTGGCTTATTTTCCTGATAATAACGCCTGGCAGCTTGGTGGCGGCATGGCGGCATTAAAAGTGTGAAGGATTATTATGCACTGCCAGTCTTTAATAATTATTCTTTTGCATTGGGCTTAAGCAAACCAAGTCCAATAACCGGTTACATTAAAACATCCATAAAAAAACCGGTTGTGTTTTCCTTTCCTGTTAATGGTGCTATTGACATTAAAAATATTTCTTTGATAATGGGAGATGAAAAAAAGCAACCTAAGCCGGAAGCAATGAATTTTGTAAACACCCGTGATATTATCAGCTTTACTTATCAGTTTAAAAAAGAAGATACATTTCCATTAAGAGTAGTTGCTGACGGGAAAGACATTTTACAATATATGGTGGAGGTTACTGAATAATTTTTTTCTCTTCTCTGTACATCTTTATCATTTCAGCAAAATAAAGTTTTTGTACACAGGCTGTTACAATTATTGCCAGTCGTTTTGTTTTGGTAGTTTGTGTACGGGCATTTTTAACCCAGTTTGAAAACCAATTTTGATGAGAAGGCGGCAGTTTTTTAAAATAATCGTAAGCCGTAGGTTCATCTTTTAAACATTCCAATAATTCACCATCAGGAACAAGTTCTTCTGTATCTTCTTCTATATTTACTATTACGAAAGCACCCTCTATTTTTTTAATTCCTTTTCTTACAGTTGCATTAAGGGCTAATATAAAATCACCATCGCCCATGGGCGTTAATGCGATTCCTTTTATATAATGTTCGTCAATTTTTCCTTTTACCCTAAATAATTTCTTGCAACCCGGCTTTAATTTTTGTGCAATTTTTTCGGGAATATCAATATAGGTCCATCCTGTTTTTTCACCTTTATTACCAAATTTTTGCAGTACTGCTTTAAAAATTACCATTAATAAATTTAAATAAAACCAACAATAAAACCACCATTTAAGGTGGTTTTATATATCATTATAATAAAAAAATTATGCTCTTTGTTTTGCCGGTGCTTTGGCAGCAGGTTTCGCAGCAACCTTTGATGCAGTTTTTCTGGCTGGTTTTACGACAGCTTTTGCAGGAGCTTTGGAAGTAACCTTAACCGCAACTTTTGCAGGAACGATTTCTTCTACAACTTCTTCCACTTCATCTTCTACTACTTCAATAACTTTTGGCGCTTTTGCTTTTTTCTTTAAATTTTTTATAGCGTCTTCAATTCCTTTTTTAAGATCTTCATACGTTGGTTTTGCCATTCTTTCGCCATTTACAAAAAATGTTGGAACAGTTGTAACTCCACGGTTGAGTCCTTCTCTTAAATCACCCTGTACCTGCCAGCCATATGTAGCATTTACAAGATCATCTAAAAATCGTTTGTTTTGTACGCCAGCTTCTTTGCTGTATAATTTTAGACTAGTTGTACCAAGATTTTTTCTGTTAGCAAATAAGATATTGTGCATTTCCCAAAATTTACCATCTTGGCCGGTTGCAACTGCTGCTTCACCTGCTTTTAAACTACGTTGGTGAATGTTTGTTAAAGGAAAGTGTCTAAAATTAAATCTTATAACACCATCATATTCAATCAACAATTTCTTTACAATCTCATTTGCGTTTGCACATACTTCGCTTTCATACTCACCAAACTCTTCTAACGTAATTTCCGCTTTAACATTTCCCACAAAAATGTCTCTTGGTTCTATAATTTCAATTACTTCTTTTTTGAATGCCATTTTTAATTAAGTTTTATGGTGGTTATAGAATAAACAGCTTGTTTATTGATTTTCAAAGGATAAAATGTATTAAACAATTAAAATATTTAATGTATACTTTGCAATTTACAATCTTTTTATCAGATTATGAAACGTTTTACGTAAATTAATAGCACTTTCCTTCTAAATAAAAGCTAACTATAGCGATATAAATTACTGTTTCAAAGCTGTCTTTTCATTTCTAAATACCACCATTCCATCAAATACGTCAACAATTACAGGAGAAGTTCTATCTATGTCTCCTCTTAATATTTTTTTGCTTAACTGATTTACAATTTGTTTTTGAATCAATCTTTTTAATGGTCTTGCTCCAAATTGAGGATCATAACCATTGTCAGCCAAATACTCCAACGCATAATCTGTAAACTGCAAATCAATACCATTTTTCTCTACCAATTTTTTTAAATCCTCTAACTGTATATTTATAATACCTTTTATTTCTTTTTTCATTAGCGGCTGAAACATAATGACCTCATCAATTCTGTTTAAAAATTCGGGGCGAATGGTTTGTCTTAAAAGATTCAAAACTTCTACTTTGGTTTTTTCTACAACTTCATCTTTGTTTTTATCATTTACATTTTCAAAATTTTGCTGAATAATCTGACTACCCATATTACTTGTCATGATGATAATAGTATTTTTGAAGTTAACAACCCTACCCTTATTATCTGTCAATCTTCCATCATCAAGCACCTGTAATAAAACATTGTATACATCCGGATGTGCTTTTTCAATTTCATCCAACAAAACAACGGAATACGGTTTTCTGCGAACGGCTTCCGTTAACTGCCCACCTTCATCGTAACCAACATAACCCGGAGGGGCTCCAACAAGCCTGCTCACAGAATGTTTCTCCTGGTATTCACTCATATCAATCCTTGTCATCATTGCATCATCATCAAAAAGATATTCAGCCAAAGCTTTTGCCAATTCTGTTTTACCAACACCTGTTGTACCTAAAAATATAAAAGACCCAATTGGTTTGCGTGCATCTTGTAAGCCTGCACGACTTCTTCTAATGGCATCAGCAACTGCTTCAATTGCTTCATCCTGTCCCACTACTCTTTTATGCAACTCATCTTCCAAGTTCAATAGTTTTTCTTTTTCGCTCTGCAACATTTTTGATACTGGGATACCCGTACTTTTTGCTACAGCTTCTGCAATATCTTCCGCATCTACTTCTTCTTTCAACATCCTTCTTTCGGAAAGTGCTGCTAAATCGCCTGTCAGTTTTACAATATCTTCTTCTTGACTTTTCATTTTACCGTACCTAATTTCCGCAACTTTTCCATAATCACCATCTCTTTCAGCCTGTTCTGCCTGAATTTTTAAATCTTCAATGGCAGCTTTGGCATTTTGTATTTGATCAACTAGTTCTTTTTCTTCTTTCCACTTCGCTTTGTAAGTATCTCTTTCGACAGAAAGATTGGCAATTTCTGTATTTAAAAACTTTAACTTATCAATATCATTTTCTCTTTTAATGGCTTCTCTTTCAATTTCGAGCTGGCGAATTTGTCTTTCAAGTTTATCCAGTTCTTCAGGCATAGAATTCATATCTATCCTTAGTTTTGCTGCACTTTCGTCCATTAAATCGATGGCTTTATCAGGCAGAAAGCGGTCTGTCATGTACCTGTTGCTTAATTCAACTGCCGCAATAATTGCTTCATCTTTTATACGTACATGATGGTACGTTTCATACCTGTCTTTTAAACCTCTCAGAATTGAAATTGCGTCATCAACAGTAGGCTCATCAATCATTACTTTTTGAAAACGTCTTTCCAAGGCTTTGTCTTTTTCAAAATATTTTTGATATTCACTTAAAGTGGTTGCACCTACTGCCCTTAATTCTCCGCGTGCCAAAGCAGGTTTTAAAATATTTGCAGCATCCATAGCCCCATCCCCACCGCCAGCACCAACAAGCGTATGAATTTCGTCTATAAATAAAATGATTTCTCCCTCTGCTGCTATCACTTCTTTTACAACTGCCTTCAGTCTTTCTTCAAACTCACCCTTGTATTTTGCACCGGCAATAAGCTGCCCCATATCTAATGCGAAAATAATTTTAGACTTTATATTTTCGGGTACATCACCATTTACAATTCTTATAGCCAGACCTTCGGCAATGGCAGTTTTACCAACACCCGGTTCTCCTACTAAAATAGGATTGTTTTTTGTTCGGCGACTAAGAATATGCAACGTTCGGCGGATTTCTTCATCTCTTCCAATAACCGGATCGAGTTTTCCTGAACGGGCCATTTCATTCAGATTTTTCGCATATTTATTCAAGGAATTAAACTGTGTTTCCTGTGTTGCAGAGTTCACGGTTTCACCTTTTCGTAATTCCTTGATAGATGCAACCAATCCTTTTTCTGTAAGACCTGCATCTTTTAATAATTTTGCAGAAGCATCATTTCCCTGTAAAATAGCAAGTAACAAATGCTCAGGATTTATAAATTCGTCGCCAAAAGTTTTCAGCACTCCATTCGCTCTTAATAAAACACTGTTTGCTTCTCTACCCATTGATTGAGCCGGCTCACCGGACACAATGGGCAACTTCTTTATTAGTTCATTTAATTTATTTGTAACCAAGTTTACCGTTACATTATTTTTTTTAAGAAGATAATCGATGGAAGAGTCTTCTGTGTCAATTAAAGTTTTTAATAAATGTTCTGTTTCAATATTTGGATTTTTATTATTAAAAGCAATCTGTTGTGCTTGCTGCAAGGCTTCCGAAGCTTTTACAGTAAAGTTGTTTTGAGCCATAATTTTATGTTGCTGATTTATAAAATACTAATAATAAATATTTACTGTTATCGTACAAAATTATATCCAAAGTATAAAATGGATATAAAGACATGCCAATATTTAAAATTCTGTGTCAATCAAAGTATAAATTCTACTTTTACGATATTTCAATAGTTGGTTTTTGTTCTCTTTAAATTTAAAGGGCAGCACAATTACAATTATGGTATTTTTATACAACAGCTTCTTATGAAAAAGTTTATTTTATCGATATTTTTATTGTTCTCAATATTTTGTTCTTTTGCCCAAAAAGGGAAATTATTAAAAGGAATGTACTTACAATGGGGTTATAATACCGAATGGTACACAAAAAGTAATATCCATTTTAAGTTGAGCAATGGCGATAATTTTATACTACACAATGCAAAAGCTCACGATAAGCCGGATCTTGAAGCAATTTATAAAGCGCCAAAGGATATCTCTATTCCACAATACAATTACCGTATTGGTTTTTATTTAAATGATTCACATACAAAAGCGGTTGAATTAAATTTTGACCACATTAAATATGTTGTTACCGATGGGCAAAAAGTACATGTGACAGGAAAGATTGGAGGTGTACAGGTTGATGCAGACAGCATTATTGATCCACAAAACTTTTTGCATTTTGAACATACTGACGGTGGAAATTTATTACATATAAATTATGTGCAGCAAAAAACGTTGGCCATGAATGCAGCCAAAACCCGACCATTAATAAACCTGATTTGGAAAGCGGGCGCAGGCATAAATATTCCACGTACAGATTTTACTTATCATGGGGATAGGTTTAACAATGATTTTCATATAGCAGGTTATAACTTAAGTGGTGAAGCGGGTGCAAGATTATATCTCTCAAAAAGATTATTTTTTGAAGGCACCGGTAAAACCGGTTTTGTACGTTACATTAATGCGCTAGCAAATACTTCAACTGCCAAAGGAAACAGGGCATCGCATGGATTTGCATATTTTGAATTGATTGGTTTAATTGGTTACGACTTTAAATTTTAAAAGTTTTAATATTTTTTAAAGATTGATAACGCCCACAAATACACAGATTGTAAAACAAACTGCAACTATGCTTGGTTTCGATTTTTGTGGAATAGCAACGGCAGGCTTTTTAGATGATGATGCACGGCGCCTTGAAACATGGCTAAGCAAAGGAATGCACGGCAATATGAAATACATGGAAAAGCATTTTGATATCCGTACTAACCCATCAAAACTTGTACCCGGTGCAAAATCAGTCGTAACACTTTTACTTAATTATTTTCCTGAAAGTTTTCAAAATTCAGATTCACCAAAGGTTTCAAAATATGCATACGGCAACGATTACCATGAAGTGATACGTGAAAAATTAAATCATTTTTTATTTTTATTAAGACAGCAGATTGGCGAAATAAACGGAAGAGGTTTTGTTGACAGTGCCCCGGTTCTAGAAAGATCTTGGGCACAAAAAAGTGGACTTGGATGGATAGGAAAAAACGGAAATCTTATCAATAAAAAACAGGGTTCCTTTTTTTTTATTGCATCCTTAATTACAGATCTTACTTTAAATGCTGATGATGCCGGAATAAAAGATTATTGCGGTACTTGCACCCGTTGCATTGATGAATGCCCTACCGATGCTATACTTCCTGACAAAATTGTAGATGGAAGCAAATGTATTTCGTACTTTACTATAGAATTAAAAGATGCGCTGATTCCTGAAAAAATGAAAGGTACTTTTGATAATTGGTTATTTGGTTGCGACGTATGCCAGGATGTTTGTCCATGGAATAGTTTTTCTAAAAAAAACACGGTGAATGAATTTAAAGCAACCAATGAAATTCTACATTTTACAAAGAAAGACTGGGAAGAAATAACTGAAGAAAAATTTAAAATTATTTTTAAGAATTCTCCTTTAAAGAGAAGTAAATATTCAGGAATAAAAAGAAACCTTCAGTTTTTAAAATAATTTTATTGATGGCTTTCTGCATATACTTTTAAAGAAGCAAGTGCGGCTTCATAGCCTGAGCCCGACATCTTTTCAATAAATATTCCACTAAATTTTTCCCATGGATACCATTTTTGTTTTGTGATGGAGGTCCATTGTACCTGCATATTTCCCTGCTCCTGAACTTGCCGCAAGGTTAAAATATTTTCCATGTCATTTTCACCATCTCTTTGTAATAAAAGTTTTATGAAGGGGAACTTTCTTTCTGCAATTACAATTTTATTTTTTTTATTGTTACTGCTCCATTCAACATAATCATTAACATTTGTAGAAGACTCGCTAAAATTCATTTTAGCACTGTCCTGTATAAATACCGGATGCCAGTGCTTCCAGTTTTTAAGATCGGCTATTTCGCTGTAAAGCCTTATTGAGTCTGCTTGTACTGTTTCCGCACGTACTGTAACAATACGGCTTGGAATCAGTATTGAGATAAGCGTTAAGAAAATAAACAACCCAATAAATACTACCATCGCACCTTTTACTGCTTTCATTTTATTCCCATTTAAAAGCCTTTACAGCTACTGCATAAACAATTATTCCCCACAAAACTAAAATTCCAATTTCGAACTTTACATCCCACAGGTTTAATCCTTCAAAAGCAACACTTCGCATAGCCTTGTTTAAATAAGTTAGCGGTAGTACATTAGATATTGGTTGCAACCATTTAGGAAAATTTTCAATGGAAAAAAAAGTACCACTTAATAAAAATTGAGGCAATGTTATTAAGTTAGCTAATGGTGGTATGGTACTGTCGCTTTTTGCAAGGCCGCTAATAATAAAACCAAAGCCCATAAAAATTAATAACCCTAAAAAACTTAGAAAGAGCATTTCCAATACTGTAACCCATCCATTTATCAAGGTATACCCAAAAAAGAAATATCCTGCTCCAATAATTACAATGGCGGTTATCATTTGAAAAATTACCCTGCTTAAACCTTCTCCTAAAATTATATGCGTTTTACTGATGGGCGTTGCAAAAAAACGTTTTAAAACGAGTGTATTTCTCAAACTAAAAAAAGTAAATGCAACTCCAAATACACCGGCACTTAACAATGAAAAACCTAGTTGCCCCGGTAAAATAAAATCGATGGTTTTGTATTGGCGAATCACTGCCACATCTCTTGGAACATTAAAATCGAATGTGGCGTATGAAGGGCGATTTTGATATTTGGCATTACTAAGTTCAGTTATTTTACTTTCCAGCAAGGCTTTAAACTGTGGCCACCTGTCATTACTGGAGGTTGTACTTTTAAATTCTATTTTAAAAGGAGTGGCAGCACCCGTTGTTTTTATAATATTTAAAACACCCGCAATCGAACCCTTTTGTTGAGCAGCTTTAAGGTCAGCTGCACCAAATTTTAAAACCTTTACGTTCGGTGAACTTTTTAAAGCAGCATATAGTTCGTTTATAGTATCTGCACCATCAGCCATTACAATTTTATAAGATTGTAAGCCATTGCTGCCGCCTATAAAACCAAAAACGATTATAAAAACAAAAGGGAATACAAAACTAAAAACTACAGCCGAGGGGCTTCTAAAAATAGACCGCAAACTTGCTCGGGTAATGGCAAGCATTGCTCTCAACTGGCTATACTTCATACGACTACAATTATTGTGTAAAATTATACGAAAAAAAGGAGAAATGAATTGAAATTACAGGACAAGTGTCGTACATTTGTGTGACAATGGTCGCATTATGAAAAAAAAAAGAATTCAGTCCGCTACTTAACAGATGTTCATTTAAATAAAACTAATGAGGCTGTACCTGCTTATACAAAGGTTGCAAAGAATATTTCTCTTAATGATTTTACATACGAAGATTTTAAAAAGGTAGCAGATAAAATTCCGTTTACACAGACCGAATGGTCAGAAATTCTACATATCAGCGAACGTACACTTCAACGTTATGCAAAAGATAATCATTTGTTTGCACCTATAAATGCCGAACGAATTTTACTTATAAATAAAGTTTTGGCTGAGGCAAAAATCACCTTCGGCAAAACCGAAAAGTTTTATGAATGGATAAAGAGAAATCCCTACATGATGGAAGGTAATCTTTCCGTACAATCCCTTTCTAGTTTCGAAGGAATACAAAATGTAATCACACAATTAGGAAGAATTCAACAAGGTATTTTTGCATGACAGTATTTAGAATTTGCAACCCACAGTTTAGCGAAGATATTTCAGGCACAGGCGCCAAATTATATGGTGGACGCTGGAATTCGAAAGGCGTTGCAGCGCTTTATGCATCTGAACATATTTCACTGTCTGTATTAGAAATACGGGTGAATAACCGCTTTACAGATTTTGCAATAGACTTAAATTTATTACATCTTGCTTTTGCAGATACATTGAGTATAAAAGAAGTAAAAAGCAACAAGCTAAAAACAGATTGGATAAATGATTTTGATTACACAAGATTTATGGGCGACCAGTTTATACAGGCCGGTACGCATGCCATTTTAAAAGTTCCTTCAGCAGTAATTAAAGAGGAACATAATTTTATTATGAATCCATCTCATTCAGATTTTAAGAAAATTAAAATAACGCAAACAGTTTCTTTCAGCACAGACAAAAGACTATTTAGTATTTAATGAATACAGTTTATTTATTATTGGGAAGCAACATGGGCAATAGTGAGCAAATGCTTTCACTTTCAACAAATATGATTGAGAGAAATATTGGGGAACTTACAAAGTCTTCTGCAATCTACAGAACGGCCGCATGGGGTAATGAAGACCAGCGGGATTTTTTAAATCAAATAATTGTAGTATCATCTTCACTTTCTCCATCAACTCTATTGGAAGAAATATTTGTTATTGAAAAAGAAATGGGAAGAGTTAGAACAACTAAAAACGCTGCAAGAGTAATTGATATTGATATGCTGTTTTTTAATGATGAAATTATACAGACAGAAAATTTAACTGTACCTCATAAACAAATACAAAACAGAAGATTTGTACTTGTGCCACTTGCAGAAATAGCTCCAGATTTTATACATCCAATATTAAAAAAATCTTCTTTAGAATTGCTAAGTATTTGCAGTGACAAATTAAATGTGCAAAAGAATTGATAACAGTTGCAGCGTTTCCTTTTATTTTGCAAAACGAATGAATTACAATTTTATTACAATAGAAGGCAATATTGGAGCAGGCAAAACTACACTTGCACATTTACTTAGTAAACATTTTGATACAAGGCTAATATTAGAAGAATTTGCAGAAAATCCTTTTCTACCACAATTTTATGAGAACCCAAAACAGTTTGCTTTTCCGTTGGAATTATTCTTTATGGCAGAGCGTTACAAACAACTGAAAGATTTGTTGCAAACAAAAGATATGTTTCAAAACGTGACTGTTTCGGATTATCTGTTTACAAAATGTTTGCTTTTTGCGAAAGTAAATTTACCTGATGAAGAATTCAGGCTTTATCAGAAGCTTTTTGACATCATCAACCCACAAATTGTACAACCCGATATTCTTATTTATTTGCATACACCTGTAAATAAATTGCAGGAAAATATAAAAAAACGAAACAGAAAATATGAGCAGCAAATACCAAACGATTATTTATTTAGCCTGCAGGAAACGTATACACAATATATAAAGCAACACCACATTAAAACATTGTTTGTAGATGCATCAAATGCAGATTTTTTAGACAACCCCAAACACCTGCAAATAGTAATAGATGCATTAAATAAAGATTATGAAGATGGACAGCATTTTCTCACCTTACCATAATAAATGAACAACGAGACTGTTACACAACTACCTTTTGAATTCAGACATTTTCTCGGTGCAAAATTATTTTTTACGCTTGGGTTGAGAATGATTTCAACCATTGTAATCTACCAGGTTTTTCATTTAGCAAATACATACATGGTAGGTTTAGCGGGCCTTACAGAATTTTTACCCGCTGTATTTTCAGCTTTATTTGCAGGGCATTTTATAGATACGCACGATAAAAAGAAGATACTTACGAATTCTTATATATCTTACGTTAGCTGCGCCCTTGCTCTAGGACTTGTAAGTTTACCTCAATTAAATTTTACAACAGCTACAAAGCTCACCATCATTTTTGTTACTGTATTTTTTACAGGGATAATAAGATCCTTTTCATCGCCCGCTGCAAGTAGTATGATTGCTGCAATTGTACCAAGAAACAATTTACAAAAAGCCATATCACTAAGCTCATCAACCTATTTAATTTCTTCCATTGCAGGGCATGCAACTGGCGGACTTGTTATAGCATTAGCGGGCATTGCAAATGCCTATTTTGTAAGTGCCGCACTAATTTTAATTGCTACTGTTTCTTCATTTCAGATAAAACCAAAACCACCCGTTTTTACAGAAAAAAAAGAGCCAATAATAAGTTCTATCAAACAAGGTTTTAAATTTGTGTGGAACAGTAAAACATTGCTGGGTGTAATATCACTGGATTTATTTGCAGTTCTTTTTGGGGGTGCCGTAGCTTTTATTCCTGAAATTGCAGAGAATGTTTTGCATACAAATGCTATCGGTTTCGGCTTTTTAAATGCCGCAATGGATATTGGTGCGCTCATAAGCGTTCTAATGTTGCTTACAGCTCCAATGCGGAAAAAGCAAGGCATTAAAATGTTGCTTGCAGTTGCAGGTTTTGGTATATTTATTATTGTTTTTGGTCTCTCAAAATTTTATTGGTTAAGCTTTTTAGCCCTAGCCGCGGCTGGCATTTGCGATGGAATAAGTGTGGTAATCAGAGGTACAATTTCGCAACTATACACCCCGGATAAGTTGCGTGGCCGTGTGTCTTCCATCAACATGATCTTCATAAATTCATCTAATGAACTTGGACAGTTTGAAAGCGGCGTAACTTCCAGACTGTTTGGAACTTTACCTGCTATTGTTTTTGGCGGCGTTATGTCGGTATTGGTTGTTGCAGGTACATGGATCGGTTTTCCAAACCTTAAAAAAATTGAATATTAAAGAAATTTGTGGCTGTTGTTTTCGGTAACGTAATTCAACATTTGTTGCGGCTGTTTGGACTACTTCTCGTTTCGCTGCGCTACACTGTGGGGTAATGCTTTCCATCTGTAAGCCCTTCATCATTAAACCTTTTTTCAACTTTTCCCATCTACGATACTTTACTTAGGTTTTTAAAAAGAAATTGTATTAACTTCCTTAAAAATACATAACATGCAACGCAGATCATTTATAAAAAATACCTCACTTACTTTAGGCGCTCTGGCTTTTTTAAGCAAAAGTACACTCGCATCTTTTTTAGCAGACCCTGCTTATAAAATCACAATGCTAACAGAAACAATTGGAGTATTTACCGAAAGCGGTGGTACAATTTTATTTATGATAGGCAAGAAAGGCACAGTGGTGGTTGACAGCCAGTTTCCTGCTTCTGCAAAACATTGCATAGATGAAATTTTAAAGAAGACCAAGAAGCCATTTGCACTGTTGGTAAATACGCACCACCATGGTGATCATACAGCTGGTAATATAGCTTTTAAAGGACTTGTAAAAAATGTGGTTGCGCATAAAAATTCTAAAATAAACCAGGAGGCCGTAGCAGTAAAAAACAAAACAGAAGACAAACAATTGTACCCCGATACAGTTTTTGATACCACTTGGAGTACAAAGTTAAGAGGAGAGAAACTCACCCTACGTTATTTTGGTGCCGGCCATACAAATGGCGATAGTTTTGTCCATTTTGAAAAAGCAAATATTGTACATGTAGGTGATCTAGTTTTTAACCGCCGCCATCCGTTTATTGACAGAACCGCCGGTGCAAATATTGCTGAATGGATTAAAACACTCACTGCCGCTACAACAAATTATAATGATACCACAACTTATGTTTGTGGCCATGCAGCGGCCGGTTTTGATATTGTTATTAAAAAAGCTGATATTCTGCAGTTTAGAGAATATTTAAGCAATCTTTTAAAATACACATCAGAAAGTATGGCAAAAGGAATGACGAAGGATGAATTTTTAAAAACTTCTTCAATTCCAGGTTCACCGGAGTGGAAGGGTGATGGCATTAGCAGACCTTTGGAAGCAGCTTGGGAAGAAATGAATGCAGTAAAATAAGCTTATTTCTTTTCCATTAATTTTTCAAGCACAAAATATACTATTGGGCAAAAAGTAGAATTTTTTAAGGTGATCTCCTGCCGCTTAATAATTACATCTTCATCAGTGTAAGGGAAACGCATGCAGTCAGATGGACGGTCTTCGTAGATGCCGCAATAATTATCTTCTCCTAAAAAAGGGCAGGGTTTGGTTGTAGTTACATAATCGCCATCTTCATCAAGCCTTAAATATGTTTCAATAAAAACGCCTTCTTTCATTTGCAAGACTTTCGATATCCGTTTTACATCCGTAGCTTTAAACCTTGGTGAATAATTTTTGCAACAGTTGGCGCATGTAAGACAATTAATATTTGCATAAGCTTCTTCATCCAATGCAGGCAAAGCTCGCAGCGTTGCTTTTTTTTCGGCACGGTGAAGCATTTTTTTGTAAAGCTTTGTGCGCTCTAAAGATTTTTTTTGCCAGTTAGTGAGAAGTTTGTTGTTGCTGTCCATTTAATTCAATATTCTTTGGGGTTCACTTTGGTGTGTCTGATTCTTGTGATGGTTATTTGTTTGTTTGTTATATGATAGGAAGTCCTGTATTGGTGTTATTCGTAAGATCTAAAATTACCTTTGTGTTTTTTTATATTTATGAGGAGGATAAATTTCAGGATGATCTGCAATCTTTTTTGTTGAAAATATTAATGCCGATTTCACCTTTTCGGCATTTTGAATAGTTGTTTGTAAAATATATTCATAAAATTTTTTTAAATTTTTTTCAACGGTGGCCATCTTATTTCCCTTACCACTTTGAAATTTGTTTTCCATTTCAGTTTGTGTTACAAAATCCCCTGCTTCAGCCCCTGCAATTGCTTCATCAATTTCTTTGTTATATTGCTCAATGCTTACATTCTCCCCCATTTTAATATCATCTTCCGGCAATGTGTACATGGCTTTAACTTTTTTATCGTCTGCTACCTATAGATATGCTGATAATTTTTGGCGAATGGATAATGTTGTCATCATTAAATTATTATCTGCAAATTTACTTTATTATAACCTAAGAAAATAACAATAAAGTTATTCGCAGGTTTTTGCCAAGTTTTTCAACAATGCAATCTTACTCCTTATCTCAATAGTAATTATAACAGTATTGCTGTAATTTTGCAACGCAAATAAGGTTGGCGTTACACTCAGTCTATCAATTGCAGAATTAAAGCTTAATATTTAGATGAAGATAAAATGTGCGACGCCACTGAAGTTCAACGAAACTGCTTCTTTGCTCGGCTAACAAATAAAAATAACACTATAAAAAATATCCATGAATCTTTTTGAACAACAAAAAAATGAATTTGCACAAAGACATATTGGTCCAAATGCACAGGAAACATCAGAAATGCTTAGTGCAGTTGGCGTATCAACAATAGAGGAATTAATTTCCAAAACCATACCCGCAGCCATTCGTGCAGTTGATCCCCTAAAAACCGGTGGCCCGATGAGTGAGTTTCAATACCTCACAGAACTTAAAAAAACAGCTTCGCTTAACAAAGTTTTTAAAACTTACATGGGACAAGGTTATTATGGTACTATTGTGCCTTCGGTAATACTTAGAACCGTTTTTGAAAACCCCGGTTGGTACACACAATACACGCCTTACCAGGCAGAAATTGCGCAAGGACGTTTGGAGAGTTTGTTGAACTTTCAAACAATGGTGGCTGACCTTACAGGCTTGCCAATTGCCAATGCAAGTTTGTTAGATGAAGGAACAGCAGCGGCTGAAGGAATGGCCATGCTTTTTAACCACAAAAATAAAAATACAGACCACATTACTGCTCCAAAGTTTTTTGTGGATGAAAATGTGTTTACACAAACAAAAGATATTTTAATTACAAGAGCAACACCAATAAATATTGAACTCGTTTTTGGCAATTATACAACTGCTGAAATTGATGAAAGTTATTTTGGTGCAATCGTACAATATCCAAATGCGCATGGGGAAGTAGTAGACTATAGAAAATTTATTAATGCGGCACATGCAGCAAATGCCATGGTAATAATGGCAACAGATTTATTGTCTCTCACATTACTTACTCCTCCCGGAGAATTGGGTGCAGATATTGCCATTGGGAGTGCACAGCGTTTCGGCGTACCTATGGGTTTTGGGGGTCCGCATGCTGCTTTTTTTGCAACTAAGGAAGAATTTAAAAGAACAATTCCGGGTCGCATAATTGGGGTAACCATTGATGCACAGGGCAACCGTTGTTTGCGCATGGCTTTGCAAACCCGTGAACAGCATATAAGAAGAGAAAAAGCTACAAGCAATATTTGTACTGCCCAAGCCTTGCTTTCAAACATGTCAGCAATGTATGCAGTTTACCATGGTGCAGATGGGCTTAAAAACATTGCAAAGCGCACAAGCCTTTTGGCAAAAACATTGAGCGATGAATTAAACACCATGGGTTTTGCAAACGAGAACAAATATTATTTTGATACACTCAAAATAAAAACAAGTTTTTGTGAAGCCATAAAGACTAATGCAGAAGCAGCCGAAGTAAATTTCTTTTACAGTAAAGATGAAGTATTAATAAGCTTGGATGAAACGACATCTCAAAACGATGTGTTGGATATTTTACACATTTTTGCGAAAGTGAAAGACCAACATACAGCAGAAGCAAGTTTTAGCAACGATGCATTGCTTACCAATATTCCATCTTCACTTACAAGAACTTCAGACTTTTTAACGCACCCGGTTTTTAATACTCACCGCAGTGAGAGTATGATGTTGAGGTACATTAAAAAACTTGAGAATAAAGATCTCAGTTTAAACACATCGATGATTTCTTTGGGTAGTTGCACCATGAAATTAAATGCTGCTACAGAACTTATTCCTGTGAGCTGGCCGGAGTTTAGTAATATTCACCCATTTGCACCAGCCGACCAGTGGAAAGGTTACCAGTTAATTTTAAAGGAACTGGAAGGATGGTTAAGTAACATCACCGGATTTACCGCAACTTCTTTACAGCCAAACAGTGGCGCACAGGGAGAATATACAGGTTTGCTTACTATCAGAGCTTATCATCAACACAGAAATGAAGCACACAGAAATATTATTCTGATTCCTATTTCTGCACATGGTACAAACCCTGCAAGTGCAGTAATGGCAGGCTTTAAAGTTGTGGTAACAAAATGTGATGAAGCAGGAAATATTGATATGGCAGATATGGCAGCGCAGGTTGAAAAACACAAAACAAATCTTGCAGGCCTAATGATTACATACCCAAGCACACACGGTGTATTTGAAGAAACCATAAAAGATTTATGCCAGTTAATACACGATAATGGTGGATTGGTTTATATGGATGGTGCAAATATGAATGCCCAGGTTGGGCTTACTAGTCCGGGTTTAATTGGTGCAGATGTTTGCCATTTAAATCTTCATAAAACTTTTGCAATACCACACGGTGGCGGAGGACCAGGCATGGGACCAATTGGTGTGAATGATAAATTAAAACCATTTTTACCGGGCCATGTAATTGAAGGTGTTGCCAATACAAACATTACAAAAACCCACGCCGTGAGTTCAGCGCCTTATGGCAGTGCAAGTATTTTATTAATAAGCTATGCTTATATAAAAATGCTGGGTGCTGAAGGATTAAAAAGAAGTACAGAGTTCGCAATTTTAAATGCAAACTACATGAAAACAAGGTTGCAAAACGATTTTAAAATTTTATATACCGGCAAAAACGGTACGTGTGCGCATGAGTTCATTGTAGATCTTCGTCCATTTAAAACAAGTGCAGGAATTGAGGCAGAAGATGTTGCAAAACGTTTGATGGATTATAATTTTCATGCGCCAACATTAAGTTTTCCTGTTGCCGGAACTATTATGATTGAACCAACAGAAAGTGAAGACAAAGCAGAACTTGACAGATTTTGTGATGCTTTATTATCTATCAGAAAAGAAATAGCCGCCATTGAAAATGGAACAGTAGATAAAGCTGACAACATTTTAAAAAATGCGCCACACACACAATTCATTATAACTGCTGATACCTGGAAATATAATTACACAAGACAGGAAGCGGCATTTCCTTTGGCTTTTGTGAAAGAAAATAAATTTTGGCCAAGTATAAGCAGAGTGAATAATACTTATGGCGATAGAAATTTAATATGTACCTGTGAACCCATAGAAAGTTATATGGAAGCAGAGGCCTAAGTTATTTTCATATTACTATAATAAAATTCCTTACATTCGCACTTTATTAATACAATACAAATACAAAAAATGGACAAAAATCAAGGAACCGTAAAGTTTTTCAATTCTGAAAAAGGATTCGGATTTATTAAGCACGATGATTCTGACAAAGAAACTTTCGTACACGTTAGCGGATTGATCAATGAGATCAAAGAAGGTGACAAAGTAGAATTTGAATTGCAGAACGGTAAAAAAGGAATGAATGCAGTTAATGTAACTGTTATAGGATAATATCATTTTTATCAGTTTAAAAGGCCATCCTGAACGGTGGTCTTTTTTTATTGTTTTATTGTGAGATTTTTATTTTACAAACCATTATTTTTATGATTCAAAAAAAATTAAAATGAAAAGAATTCTATTATTTTCTATAAGTTTTAGCGTTGCAAATGTATTTGCTCAGGAATTAAAACTGGAAACAGGCAAAAGAATCACCTCCATAACCAATACTTCTGTAAAAATGGATATGGGTATGGGCGGGCAAATGAAGATTGATGGTAATACTACCAACCTCATTGAAATTACGGGCGCAGATAATAAAAATTACAATGCAAAAAGTACAACTGTAAAAATGAAACTTATGCAGGATGGTATGGGACAGACAGTAAGTTTTGACTCAGATAAAAAAGAGGATAGAGAAACTGTAGCTGGAAAAGAGATGAGCAAAATGCTTGACGTGCCTGCAACAGTTATTATAGATAAATATACTGGTAAGGTTACAGAAACAAATAAAAAAGTGATTATAGCAGATGAAACAAACCCTATGGCGAGTTTAATGGGTAATGCAAATTCTGCTGAAGCCTCGACAGCAGCAGTATTTTTTTACATTCCCAATGGTAAAAAAGTAGGCGATAAGTGGTCAGAATCTGTAAATGAAGCAGGAATGAAGGGATTAAAAAACTTTGAATTACAAAGCATTGTTGCAAATGTTGCTACTATAGCCATAAAAACTAAAAGCAATGGAACAATCCTTAAAGAAGCTCAAGGGATGAAGTTTGAAATTGCGATGGACGGCACTGGCGATGGTGTAATTATAGTGGATACGAAAACTTTTTTGGTTAAAAAAAGTACTTTAAACAATGATGTAAATGGTACTCTAGATATGATGGGGCAATCAGTTCCACTTACAATAAAATCTACAGCTAATTCGGTATTTCAATAAACAAAAGCAGAATTTACATACAAAAGCCTCCACGTCTGCGGAGGCTTTTGTATGTATGCAATAATTTAGACTGTTTTAAAAATAAATGTTGGGCAGTTTAAATTATTCTATTGCCAATCTCTTTTTTGCAGCCAGTAAAAGCCAGCTGCGGCAAACGTACAAATTGATGCGACCGTAAACCACAAACTAAAAAAACCAAAACGTTGTGCGTATAAAGAACCTAAACTACTTCCGATAACCTGAGCAATACTCCAGCCCATAGTGTACATTCCTGCATAACTGCCACGGGTTTTTGCAGTGCTTCTTTCAATATAAAAACTATTCATAAACGGCATAGAAACCATTTCAGCAATTGTAATTAAACCCATGCAGCTTACAGCAACTAAAACACCGCTCATAAAAGGAACGTTCAGCATCATAAAAGCCAAGCCCATTAATATACAGCCGTAACTCATCAAAATTAAATAGGGACGCCTTCCTTCCAGTTTAAATACCAGCACCATTTCAAACAAAGCAATTAAAATTCCATTAGCAGATAAAATCAAACCAATATTGAATTCACTTAAAAGCAAAACCTGCTTAAAGTACAAGGGAATATTTGTAAAAAGCTGAAAAAAGCATGCTGCAAACAATATCTGAATAACCAAAAAATAAAGAAATTTTTTATCTCTATAAGGCGAATTTACTTTTGCAGCAACAGGTTTATCAGAGGTTGATTTATGCTGCTGCAATTTTGTAATTTTTGGCAGTATTGCAATCAGCATAAACGCCGCGGAAATATTGGTGAATCCGTCTACCCAGAATAATAATTTATAATTTATAGCTGCCAGCAAGCCACCTATTGCGCTGCCTATCCCCCACCCTAAATTTATTGAGAGTCTTACAAGAGAAAAAGATTGCGTTCTGTTTTCCGGAGTACTGTAAAGCGCAATTGCAGTAGCGTTTGCAGGCCGAAAACTTTCATTGATCATGCTTAAAATGAACGTACAAATAATAATAGATAGATATGAATTCATCTGCCCTAAAACAATAAACATTATTCCACCTAAAAACAATGCGCCAAATTGTACATAATAAAAGCCAAAACGGTCACTTATTTTTCCGCCAATTAACGCACCAAAAATGGAACCCAAACCATAAACCGCAACAACATAACCACCTTGTTTTAATGTATAGCCCAGGTGATTACAATACAAAGTCATAAAAGCCAACACCATCGTTCCGCTCCGGTTTATGAGCATTACAATACTTAATAGCCATACTTTCTTGGTAAGACCACTGTAAGCATTTTTATAAAGATTTACGGTTCTGGCAATCATGTTGGAAAATTCAATCCATTAAGAAACTAAGAAATTTTAAACGATGCTGTTTTTGGGGAAATTTCAAATAATGAGATTACAACCGCAGGTGGAACAGTAAGTTTTCTGATTGAGGTATTTAACCATGCACCATCTGCAGTTATAATTGCAGCAAGAGTTTCATCATTTTTATAAATTTCATGTATCATTGTCCAGCGCCCAAAATCAGCAGTCACTTTATCAACCTTAACATTAACTGTAACCTTATCTCCAAAAAAGATTTCTCTTTTAAAAACACACTCCTCTCTAAACAATATTGGACCAATTTTATGCTCTAACATTATAGCTGGGCTTAAACCATTTTCTACTAAAAATGCCATTCGGCAATAAGCTCCAAAATCATAATATTTTGAATGTAATACATGAAAATTCGGATCAAGATCAGACCACCGAACTTCAATATTTTTTATAAAATTATCCATAGTAAAAATTAAATGGTTTAATATTATTTTGGGAAATGAATATTATAGCTGTCTTCCAAATAAAAAACTTCCCGCTAAAGGCGAGAAGAAAATTTTATTTTATTACAAAAGCAAAGCGGTTATCCGTTGTACATTATATCGTAATATTCTTTTGCCATTCTGTTGCTGTCAAACTGCCATCTTACATCATGCATTCCGTTCTTAACAATCTTGCGCCATACGTTTGCGTTTTCATAATACATTGGCAGTATTTGGTTTTCCAGAATTTCATACATTTTTTCCAGATCGTATTCATCCTGCTCATGTGTTCCCATATTATCATAATCAGCAGGTGGAATTAGAAAACCATTATTACCATGATTAATAAATTCACAAATCCAACCATCATTTGTACTAAAATTTACTGCACCATTCATTGCTGCTGTCATTCCGCTAGTACCACTTGCTTCTCTTGGAACACGGGGATTATTCAGCCAAACATCAGACGCCTGTTTTAACCTTTTACTCAATGTAAGTTCATAGCCCACACATACAGCAACATTAGGAAACTGCTTACTTAAATTTACAAGAAAATTAAAATCGCTGATTGCAGGATAATCAACAGGGTAAGGCTTTCCGGCCCAAATAATCTGTACCGGGTATTTGGTATTTGCCATTAATTCCTGAAATTTCTCCTGGTTTCTGGTAATAAGTTCTGCACGTTTGTAACCGGCAAATCGCCTTGCCCATACAATGGTAAGCACATCAGGGTTCATCACTTTACCAGACTGGTCAGCTACCAATTCAAAAGCTCTTTTTTTAAGGTATCTTTTTCTGTCAATAAAACCATCATCGTTATGTGTATCAGCAAAATTATACAATTGCTTATCTGCCCAATAATGCCAGTTTTGCGCATTCGTTATTGCTTTTATCTCACAAATATTTTCGTATTTACTCCACATTTTTCTGCTTACCTCACCATGGAGCTGGCTTACACCATTTGCCAATCTTGCAAAACGCAATGCAGCAAGAGAATGGTTAAACTCATTATCCATAATACCCGTTAATGCCCTTACTTCATCTAAAGATAAACCGCAGAAATAACCCATCTTTTCACACAAATACATATCATGTTTTTCATTCCCTGCTTCTTCCGGTGTATGGGTTGTAAACACCAGACGCTTTTTTACTTCCTCTTTATTTTTACCAAATTTTTGATAAAGATAAAATGCAGAACTTACAGCGTGTGCCTCATTTAAATGATATACATCAGGATTAAAATTTAATTCATCCATCAACTTTGCACCACCAACACCAAGCAAAATAAACTGAGCCACTTTTGTAGCAACATTTGCATCGTACAACCTGTGAGTTATAGTTTGAGAAACAAAATCGTTTTCAGGTAGATCTGTGCTTAATAAAAAGAGTGGTGCGCTTTTAAAAGTTTCGGGGTTTAAATAAAAAACCTTTACCCAAACAGGATGTTCATGTATTGTTATCTGAAATTTAATTCCGGTATCTTCTAAAAAATTATAAATTTTTTCATTCCACTGCACCTGCAATGTTTGATCGGGATTGCGGGCCTGGTCATAATATCCATACTTCCAAAGTATACCAATTCCTACAAGATTTTGTCTTAATTCATAAGCGCTTCTAAGATGAGAGCCGCTTAAATAACCTAACCCACCACTATATATTTTTAATGGCTGATGAACTGCAAATTCCATTGAAAAATAGGCTGATTTCTTTAAATATGCAGGATCTACCAAATAAGGAACTTCATAACTTTTAAAATTCATTTTTTTTTATTTAATGAACTGCAATATAAAAAGGAATAATTAAAAAAAGCGAAGGATGTTTTTAGCTCACATATTTATAAATAAGTAATTTTGTTTCGAGACAAAAAGTTTTTTCCAGAATAAAATGAACAGGAATTTATTATTAGATTTGTCTAACTTTATAATTCTTATTAGTGAAGTTTAGACCTTTAGATGTATGATAAAAAAAGATTTGCCTTACAAATCGCTGAGTGAAGTTTATAATAGTGTTGATACAACTATCCCTAAAAAAGGATTAAGAAAAATATTTTCATTTTTAGGACCGGCTTATTTAATAAGCGTTGGTTATATGGATCCCGGTAATTGGGCAACAGATATAGAAGGCGGCAGCACTTATGGTTTTGCGTTGATTTGGGTATTGTTGATGAGTAACCTTATGGCATTGCTGTTACAGGGCTTATCAGCCCGGCTTGGTATTGTGAGAGGAAGAGATCTTGCACAGGCAAACAGAGAAACTTATCCTAGAGGAGTAAATTTTATTTTGTATTTATTGGCAGAAGTAGCAATAGCAGCCTGCGATCTTGCTGAGGTTTTAGGAATGGCAATTGGCATACAATTACTAACGGGCTTACCATTGGTTTGGGGCGTTAGTATTACAGTTTTAGATACGTTTTTGTTGCTCTATTTACAAAAACTTGGTATGAGGAAAATGGAAGCATTTATAATTGCGTTAGTAGGTGTAATTTTTGTTGCCTTTTTTATACAAATATTAATGGCTGCGCCAGATGTTAGTGAAATTGTAAAAGGGTTTTTGCCCACATTTCCTGATAAAACAAATCCTCATAACGAAACTGCTCTTTTTTTAGCCGTAGGTATTATTGGCGCAACGGTAATGCCACACAACCTTTATTTACATTCAGCACTGGTACAATCCAGAAAAATTGACCGGACAGATTTTGGTATTAAGCAGGCCATAAAGTTCAACAGAATAGATACAACAATTGCACTTAATCTTGCCTTTTTCGTGAACGCTGCTATACTTGTATTGGCAGGCACTTTATTTTTTGGGACGGAATATGCAGGCACAAAAGAAATACAGGATGCACATGAACTGCTCCCTTCTTTTTTGGGGAAATCAGCGCCTATACTTTTTGCGGTGGCACTAATTGCGGCAGGGCAAAGCAGTACTGTAACTGGAACACTTGCCGGACAAATTATTATGGAAGGTTATTTAAGCTTAAGAATAAATCCTTTGCTGCGCAGACTGATAACGAGAATGGTAGCCATTGTGCCTGCATTAATTGTAATATTAATTTATGGAGAAAAAGAAGTGGGAAGCCTTTTGATAATGAGCCAGGTAATATTAAGTATGCAACTGGGGTTTGCAGTAATTCCATTAATATATTTTGTGAGTGATAAAAAAACAATGGGCAAATTTGCTATAAATAATCTTACTAAAATAACTGCAGGAGCAATTGCTGCTATTCTTGTTTATTTAAATTTGAGGTTACTTGTAGAGAAGTCTATCGTCATATTTGATGCTGATGCCGTTTGGCCAAAAATATTGTTAATAGCTACTGCAATATTTTTTGGCAGCATCCTTATTTACATTACATTTTTTCCATTATTTAAATATAAGATTGCACAAAAATCAATTGCTATGCATAGCGCAGTAAATCTGTTGCCCGAGTTGGTAATACCAACATACAATAACATTGCAATAGCTTTGGATTTCAGTAAAGATGACCATAAAATAATTGCTTACGCCTTGGGCCAGGGTAACGAAAATTCAAACTATTTAATAATACATATAGTGGAAAGTGCTTCCGCAAATTTATTGGGTGAAAACAGCAATGATAATGAAACTACCAAGGATAAAGAACAACTTGAACAATATGTAAACCAGCTTCAGGCAAAAGGCTTAAAGGTTACGGCAGAAGTTGGTTACAAAAGCAGGGTAAAAGAAATTGTCCGGATTGTGAAGGAGAAAAAGGCTGATTTAATTGTAATGGGTGCCCATGGTCATTCAGGGGTAAAAGATATTATTTATGGCGAAACGGTTAATGCTGTGAGGCATGAATTAAAAATACCTGTATTGATTGTTACTTTGTAATCAGAGGAACTTTTTCAGCAAAAAAAATATTCCATTTTTTTTGTTTGTCTTCAAGTTGTCCGTTCATGGTTTGTCCATCATAATCATCCTGCATTTTATTCATTATATCACAACATTCTTTGTAAATTTTTGGCAAAACTGTATTGCAGTTTGATGTGGTGATAACCATATTTTTTAATTTGTTTATAAAGATGCCTGCAGCCAGATAGCTTACATCAAAATGATGCTGCTCATGATTTAAAATATACGTAGTTGTTTTTCCTGGTTTTACCCAAGATCCTTTTTTATTAAAATAACAATAAACTGCAACATTTATTTCTCCTTTGCCATTAGATGAATTCATGTTTGCTTTGTATCCAAAACCTGATGCAGTAATAGCAGCAACGGGACCTGACGAAACAGGCACTCCTTTAAAATCATCCCAGAGTAAATTTTTTGTTGTATTATAATAAATAGTATTGCTTTTGTTCATTTCTGTCTGCTCCGTCCAATAAACATTTGTATTAACCTGCGCCATAGGTAGCAAATAGATAAATAATGAGAGAAAAATAAGAGAGAAAATTTTCATGGAAAAGCAGTTTTCAAAGAAACAAAAGAACAAAAATCTTTTAATACAAGATATTAAAAGAAGTATAATTAGTAATCAATTAACAGCAGTTTGTAAACGCTTTGGGGCTTTGTTAAATGTCTAATTAGATTTTTTGTTTTACTTTTTCGACCAGCACATCAATATTTATTTTTTCCATACACTTAAAATGTTCGAGCGGACATTTGTTTAAGCCATATTTGCTGCAAGGCTGGCATTTTAAGTTAAGTACAACGTTTTCGTATACCGGCTTTTGCAGGTTACGCAAAAAATTGCTGCCGTAGTACGGTTCTACATCAAGGTCCGGTGTTGTGCCACCCCAAAGTGCAATTAAAGGCCGTTTGAGCGCACAGGCTATATATTCCATACCCGTATCATTGCTAATAACGAGTTTTGCCTTTTTAATAATATCTGCAGACTCACTTATATTAAACTTCCCGCAGGCATTATATATTTTTACAGAATCAAAATCAGAAATAATTTTTCCATTTGCTTCATCTTCTTTACCACCAAGCAAAATAATTGGATGATTAATTTTACCGCAGAGCTCTAAAATTTTATGAACAGGAAAACGTTTGGTAAAATAAGTAGCGCCAATTACTATTACAATAAATCCTGCAAGGTGACTTGTGGGAATATCATCCCGCTTTAGTTCATATTCTTTTGCAATAAAATAATCCAGACCACCACCATCGTCTTTAACACCCAGCGCAAAAACAGTATCAAGACTGCGTTGTGTAATATGCCTATCAGGCATCACATCAATATTTAACTGCGTAAGCAAAAATTTTTTAAAAGTAAGTTTGTCTATTGTATGTGTATCTACAGAAAGTATTCTTTTAATTTTATTGCTGCGAATGTTGTTGTGTAAGTCTATAACATGATCATAATTTTCTGCTTTTAACCTTGCCAAAAGTTCTTCCATATTATCATCATAATAAAAAAATTTATCAATATAAGGATTTGCGGCAGTTACAATTTTGTAAGAAATTTTTGTAAGAAAATGTACTTCAGCATCAGTTAATTGTTTTTTTACGCAACGAAATACCGGGCTTGCCAGTACAATATCTCCAATAGATGAAAAACGAATTATAAGGATTTTTTTTGCCAAGATAATTTACTTTATTCTTCAATAAAATTAAGGTCTTTACCAAAAGTTTCTTTTGTAAAATATGCCGCTATAATACTCACCGTCATTACAATAATTCCTACCCAAATTGCAGCATTTATATAGGTGGTAAAATTTTGAAATCCATTAAACAGCAATAACATTAAGGGCAATGAACCTCTAACCATGTTAGGTATTGTAGTTGCTGCGCTTGCTCTTAAATTGGTACCAAACTGCTCAGCCGCCATGGTTACAAAAATGGCCCAAAAGCCGGTACTAAAACCCATTGCCGCACAAATTAAATACATAGCAGATGCTCCACCTTTGCCATTCTGCATAAAATAAAATGATATGGAAATTACTGTAAATGAAAAGAATATGAATAATGCTTTTCTTCTACTCTTTAACCAATGGCTGAGCAGCCCTACTAATACATCCCCCAATGCAATACCAACGTATGCAAACATGGTTGCTTTTTTGGGCAATATTTTTTCACTTAACCCAAATTGCTCCCCAAAATTATTTGAGAAAGCGATAAGTATTCCAATAACATACCATGTAGGTAATCCTATCAAAATAGCTAATAAATATTTTTTAAAACGAGATCTTTTATTAAAAAACATCAGGAAATTTCCCTTTGCAATTTTCATTTCTTTTACGGCATTATACATACCACTTTCAAAGACCGAAACACGCAACAGCAAGAGACAAAAACCTAATCCTCCACCGATAAAATAGCAGGTGCGCCAATGAAATTTTAAGGAGATAAAATAAGCTACAACGGCCCCCGTTAAACCTATGCCTGCGACAAGCGAAGTACTCAATCCTCTTTTTTCTTTTGAAACAAGTTCACTTACTAAAGTAATACCGGCACCTAATTCGCCTGCAAGCCCCAGCCCTGCTACGAATCGGACCAATGCATATTGATTGGGAGTTTGTACAAAACCATTTACAATATTAGCAATGCTGTATAAAATAATTGAACCAAACAATACACTTAACCTTCCTTTTTTATCACCAAGCACTCCCCAGATAATACCGCCGATAAGTAGACCAATCATTTGTATGCTGATAATAAATTCTCCTGCTGACTTTATTTGCGCTGCATTTAAGCGAAGGTCAGTAAGGCTATCAACCCTTACGATGTTAAACAAAAGCAGATCATAAATATCTACAAAGTAACCCAGTGCTGCTACGAGCACAACAATATTAAAAACAGAATCAGAAGAAGTTTTTTGCATGTAAGAGCAATTAGATTTTTTCTTTTGGTGCTGATGATTTTCCGAAAATTAATTTTAAAATTACCGGCCCTGTGGTAACTAAAACTATACCGACAACAATTACTTCCAGGTGTTCCCGCAAATCAAAATCAAATTGCTTTAAAAAAAGCTCCTGCAGATAATGACCTGCAAACAACATTACAAAAACCCAGGCTACGCAACCTATAATGTTATAGTAAGTAAATTTTTTCTTTTCCATACCCACAATACCTGCAACTATGGGCGCAAAGGTTCTTACAATCGGTAAAAACCTTGCCATAACAATTGCACCGCCGCCATGTTTTTCGTAAAAATCTTTAGCCTGAAAAAGATATTTTTTTCGAAAGAAAAAAGTATCTTTTCTTTCAAAAAGAAAAGGCCCACTTTTTCTGCCAAACCAATACCCTACAAAGTTTCCGATAATACCAGATATAGAAATTATTATGCCTAATACTACTAAATTTAAAAAAGGACCACCGTTAAAACCAAGACCACTGTTTACCAGATCAAAACTGTAAATGCCTGCTACAAATAACAAAGAATCGCCGGGTAAAAAAAAGCCCGCAAACAAACCAGTTTCTGCAAAAATTACAAAAATAACGAACCAAATTCCACCGAATATTATATAAAACATCGGGGTTAATAAATCCTTCCAAGTAAATTTTTTCTTTACAGTAATAATATTATTTTCTTCAATCTTTGATAATGAAAACTGTTGCAAGTTGTAATCTTTACCAGATACACTGAAGGTATCAGTTTTGTTTACTGGAAAAGTGAGAAGGCCTTTATCATCTGGCGTATAATTAATGCCCTTAAAAGAAACCACAATCTTTTTAGCCTCTGATTTATATTGATTTTTAAATTTTACGGTAATGCTATCCTGGCTTTTACCATACTGAATGATAAAAAAAGTAACTATCAATAATATAATTCTTTGCATTTATTTAGATTGATATTTGAAATTGGTTTTTAATCATTTTCAGAATTCTTTAATTCGCCTTCCATTTTACTTACTACAGCCGTGGCAATACTGTTACCCAAAACATTTGTTGCACTTCTTCCCATATCAAGCAAAGGATCGATACCTAATAATAATGCCAAGCCGGCTTCCGGAATATTAAATGTTGCTAAAGTTCCTGCTATTACTACAAGTGACGCTCTGGGCACGCCTGCTATGCCTTTACTTGTAAGCATTAACACAAGCAACATGCTTATTTGGGTTGTTATATCTAAATGTATTCCATAACTCTGTGCAATAAATAATGCGGCAAATGTCATGTACATCATGCTACCATCCAGATTAAAGGAATAACCCAACGGCAATACAAAACTCACAATTTTATCTTTACAACCAAACCTTTCAAGCTCCAACATAGTTTTAGGGAAAGCTGCTTCACTACTAGCAGTGCTGAAAGCAATAAGTGCAGGTTCCTTAATTCTTTTTAAAAGTGTAAAAATTCTTTTACCAATAAATGCTGCCCCTGCAAGAATTAAAACTATCCATAACAAAGCAAGACCAAAATAAAATTCACCAATAAAAATTGAGTAGGTTTTTAAAATGCCCAAACCTTGTTTAGCAATAATCGCTGCCATTGCACCAAACACCGCAAATGGTGCAAATTTCATTACATAACCTGTTACTTTTAAAATGATATGTGCCATTGCATCTAAAGCTCTTACAATCGGTGCAGCTATATCTCCCAATGCAGCTGCCGCAACTCCAAAGAAAAGTGCGAACACGACGATTTGCAAAATTTCATTCTTAGCCATAGCATCAATAACACTCGCAGGAAAAACATGATAAAAAAATTCTTTTACACTTAACGCAGCTTTATCCACTCCAGAAGTTGCATTTGCATCAGGCAAAGAAAGGTGCATGGCAATGCCAGGTTGAAAAAGATTTACAAGAATTAAACCCAATAATAAACTTATTAATGATGCACTTATAAACCAAAGTAATGTCTTACCCCCTATTCTTCCAACTGCTTTAATATCGCCCAATTTTGCAACTCCCACAACTAATGTTGTAAAGACAAGTGGTGCAACAATCATTTTTATTAGTCTTAAAAATATATCAGCAAGTATGGTAAACCAATCAAGCTTTTTATCACGAGCTTTTGTTACTTCTGATTTCTGAATTGCTATAAGAGCAGTTTGTTTTACAAGGTTTTTATATTGAAGATTTGATGTATCAATCATTGCAGCCATACGCCCGTCAATATTTTTTATTGAATCGTTTAAAAGTCCAACGGTTTTATAAGCGTTTTCACCGGAAACATCCGCAGTAATTTCTTTTTCAGTTGTTTTTTTTAAAGCATCCAGTTGTTTTTTCTGAGCAGCAAATTTTTGGTAAGTAACAGTATCTCTTGCAGTTTCAAAACCCTTCATTTTATCGTGCAAATTTTTTTGCTGAAGTTCTGCATTTGCAATACTTAAATTTTCATTTCCTACATAATAAGTGTTTAATAAAAACCCTGCAACAATTCCCAATAACAATCCGATACCTATATAAAGAGTAAGTTTACTGCGCTCTGCTGCCTTTATTTCCATAAGCTAAAGTTATAATTCGCAATATAGTATTTAATGCTTGTTGTAAGAAAGTGTATATCAAAATTATAAACACAGATATTTTTTAAAGATTATTGCTTAATTTCCGAGTTCATTTTTATCAAAACTAAAAAACAATATGAGTTTATTTGTAAAAAAACCTATTAGTGTGTTGTTGGCAGAAGCAGCTGATACTGAAAAGGGATTAAAGAAAACACTCAGTGCCGGTGCACTCGTTGCATTGGGGATAGGAGCGATTATTGGTGCCGGTCTTTTTGTTAGAACTGCCGCAGCAGCAGCACAGAGCGCAGGTCCATCTGTAACAATAGGTTTTATAGTTGCTGCAATAGGTTGTGCATTGGCAGGTCTTTGTTATGCCGAACTTTCTTCATCAATTCCAATTTCGGGTAGTGCATACACTTATACTTACGCTACCATGGGGGAATTAATGGCCTGGATTATTGGATGGGATTTGGTATTAGAATATGCTGTAGGTGCAGCAACGGTAGGTATTGCATGGAGTGAATATTTGAACAATTTACTTGTAAACGTTTTTCATTGGAAAGCTATTGCATACGAATGGTGTCACTCTCCTTTTCAACATTCCATACCTGATGCTACTGGTGTAATACATCACGGCATATTAAATATTCCTGCATTTGGTATAGTTTCTTTACTAAGCTTACTATTAATAAAAGGAACACAGGAATCTGCTTTTGTAAACGGGATTATTGTTATAGCAAAAGTTGCAATTGTTATACTTATAATAATATTTGGCTGGAGTTTTATTAATCCTGCTAATCATGTACCATACATACCTGAACCTTCAACCTTTACAGATCATGCAGGTGTAACACATGCCTTTGGTGGAATAATGGGAATATTGGGAGCAGCGGGAACAGTATTTTTTGCCTTCATTGGTTTTGATGCAGTAAGCACTGCAGCGCAGGAAACTAAAAATCCGAAAGTTGCAATGCCAATAGGTATTTTAGGATCTTTAGCAGTTTGTACCGTGCTTTACATTTTATTTGCACATGTACTTACAGGTTTAGGTGATGTAAATTTCTTTCGTACAGAAGGGGGCGAAGCATCTGTTGTAGCAGCAATAAATAAATTTATGCCGGGTTATAGCTGGTTAGGCAAATTGGTAACTGTTGCTATTCTTGCGGGTTTTTCTTCCGTAATACTTGTAATGCTATTAGGCCAAAGCCGTGTGTTTTACAGTATGAGTAAAGATGGTATGCTGCCTAAAGTTTTTAGTGATGTGCATCCAAAATACAAAACACCTTACAAAGCAAATTTATTTATACTTGTAATAGTTGGTTCGTTTGCTGCGCTAGTACCAGGTGATATAGTGGGTGATATGACAAGTATAGGAACTTTGTTTGCATTTATGTTGGTTTGTATCGCTGTAATTATACTTCGTAAGACAGATCCTGACCTTCCTCGTCAGTTTAAAACGCCTTGGGTGCCGGTTGTTCCAATACTTGGTATTATTGTTTGTGCTGCCATGATCTACGGACTTGGCTGGACAAACTGGTTAAGGCTTGTAGCATGGCTTGCAATTGGTTTTGTAATTTATTTTGGTTACAGCAGATACCACAGCAAGTTGGATAACGGAACAAAGAAAAAAGATTAAAAAAATATTTATAAAAATGTCCTGAAATAATTTTGGGGCATTTTTTTTGCACCTTATTTTTTATAAAAATTATTGATCATATAATAGCTCTCAACTAATTTGTATCTGATACTTATGCGAATAGCAATAAAATAGTTTGATCTTATAAAATTTTATCCATTTAAATTAAAATTATGACAGCAGCAAAAGGTTACGCAGCCCAGAGCCCAACAACCGACCTTACACCATGGAATTTCGAAAGAAGAGAACTTGGCCCAAACGATGTGCAAATAAATATTGCTTATTGTGGTGTATGCCATTCCGATCTTCATCAAATAAAAAATGACTGGTTCCCAGGAATCTTTCCAATGGTACCAGGGCACGAAATTGTTGGCACAATTTTAAAAACAGGAAGTTCAGTTAAAAAATTTAAAACCGGTGAACTCGCCGGTGTCGGCTGCATGGTTGACTCCTGCAGAATATGCGATAATTGTAAAGATGGAATTGAACAGTATTGTGAAAACGGAAACGTAGGGACTTACAATGCAATGGGTAAAGATGGTGTTCCAACCTACGGGGGATATTCAGATAACATTGTTGTAAACGAAGATTTTGTATTGCATATTTCTGATAAACTTTCGTTAGCAGCAGTAGCACCTTTGCTGTGCGCAGGCATTACAACTTATTCACCTCTGCGACATTGGAAAGTGGGCAAAGGTCATAAACTTGCCGTCCTTGGTTTAGGTGGGTTAGGGCATATGGCCGTGAAATTTGGTGTATCATTTGGCGCTGATGTGACAGTATTGAGTACTTCGGCTTCAAAAGAAGAAGCAGCAAAAGCTTTGGGTGCTCATCATTTTATTGTAACAAAAGATAAAGAACAGGTTGCATCCGTGAAAAATTCATTCGATTTTATTTTAGATACTGTATCAGCTGAACATGATATGAATATGTATCTTGGAATGCTTAAAACTAATGGTGTACATATTTGTGTTGGCGCACCTTCAAATCCTCATAAAATTTCTGCTTTTGCACTTATTGGCGGCAGAAAAAGTGTTGCAGGCTCAGGTATTGGTGGTATTGCAGAAACACAGGAAATGCTTGACTATTGCGCAGAACACAACATTGTTTCAGATATTGAAATGATCGATATAAAAGACATCACAGAATCTTATGCAAGAATGCTGAAGGGTGATGTTCGCTACAGATTTGTTATTGATGTTTCAACGATATAAATTTTATTTATCAGTAAAATCCCCTTTGAAAATTTCAAAGGGGATTTTTTTAATTTAAAAAGTGTTTTTAAATTAGCTTATCATCTTTCCAGTTTAAAATTTTTATCTGTTGCCGGCCGTGTTGCTGCGTTAGCAACTTTGTAACCCGTTCTGTACATCCAGTCTGCCATTTTTTTTAATTTGTCATAATTAATATTTTGAGCATTATCCTGAGGCGTGTGGTAATCAGGGTGCAAAAGGGTTGTGTACATAAGTGCAGGAATTCCTAACCTGGCGTATGGCAAATGATCACTTCTAAAATACCAGCCTTCTACATGGGTAACTTTATCCCACGATGAATCAAGTATAAATTTAGGACCTTCCTTGTTGGCTGCAAATGCCATATTTACAAGCTCTATAGAATTTCTATGCGGAGGAATGCTTCCTAAAATTGTTGCACTGTCAATATTGTTTCTACCAATCATATCACCGTTTAAAACCGTAACAATAGATTTTATTGGTACAGTTGGATGTTGTGAATAATATTTAGACCCTAACAAACCTCTCTCTTCTGCACCATGAATAACAAATAAAATTGAACGCTTTGCAGGAAATTTTATAAACGCCCTTGCATTTGCGAGCATGGCAACATTTACACTTCCGTTATCATCAGCACCATAAAAAATAGAATCATTTTTAATTTCATTTCTAATACCATGTGCATCTGTATGACCACTGTATAATAAATATTCAGATCTTAATTTTGCATCAGTACCATCAATTTTACCAACAACATTAACCGATGGGTAAGCATATTTTGATATAATAATATTTGTCTTTAATACCGCATTGTTTTGCTGCAAAGTATTTTTCATATCAGCATGTAACCAAAGAACAGGAACAAATGTTGAAAGATTTTCGTTTACGCCACCCTCAATGTCATATGTACCTCTCTTAAAATTTTCATTGGCGTCATCCCAAGCCTGATCTGCAGTTTCGTCGGCAATAAAAATAATACCTACTGCTCCTTTTTGCTGTAATGGTAAACCGTATTTTGTAAAAATTGCTCTGTGGTATCGCCATGTAGGTAATGAAACATTTAAGTTGATATCCCTTTTATTGGCTTCGAGGGCAACTACTTTTCCTTTTAAATCTACAGATGAACTTTCTATATCTAATACACTACCCAAATAAATTACAGGTGCATTTAAATTAATATTTGCCATTTGCGAAACAGCAACATCTTTCCAGAGTTTTAGTGGATTATTATTAATTGCAAAAGTAGATTGCGGAGATACATAATTGCGCCATAAAGTAAAATACTGAAAATATGTTCCATCATCGCCTGCAGGTTTAATACCTATTGCCCGGTATTTTTCAGCAAGCCATGCAGCACCTTTTAATTCATCTAGTGTACCGGCCGAACGACCTTTAAATTTTGCATCAGCAAATTCATATAAGTCCTTTTTAAGATCTTCTGTTTTAATTAAATTTAACCCCGGTGGAATATTAGACTGGGCAAAAAGATTAAATGCAAGAAAAAAAAACAGGATTGTAAATATTAATCTCATCTATGTAAAGTTGGTTTTAAAAAAAATTATTGCTATAAAATTAGGGTATTTGTTTCCATTATACTTTTACCCTTTTATATTTCATTATTTATTTTGCTGTTCATTTTTAAAAAAAGTTGACGGAATAAAATATTAAAATCAATTTAGACAATAAAAATATCTGTGTTATTTAATTTCTATTTCATCTACAAACAAATGTGTATCGCCGCCAGGGCTTTCATGCCAGGAAGGTAACTTACCATATTGCAATGCTTTAATACGTACAAACCTTGCTTTAGTGGAAGCAAAAGTTGCCTTTACATTTTTTACCTGCGGTGAAAGATCTTCCACAGGTAAAAAATTATTAATATCAGATACAGTTTTGTAATTGACCCCATCCTCTGAAACTTGCACTATCATTTGTTTTGGAGCAACTATCCATGCACGGGTATCCTGTAAAAAATCTGCTGTTACGGTAGAAATCGTTGTTGGTATTTTAAGATCAATAACCACATCTAAATCATTTTTTTGATAACCCTGCCAGTTTCCTTTGCGCCAGTTTGTATCTCCTCTTATGCCATCTATTAAACCCAAAGCGCCGCCACCATCATACATTTGTTCGTAGCTGCTGTTTAATTTTACAGTCCAGTCATGCGCCATTTTTTTATAAATGGCCGTTGATACAAAACTCTTTTTACCATTTTTATTAAATGCTATTGCTTTTATTGTTTGAGATTCATTTATGATCAGAGGTTGTGTATATTTAAAGCTTTTACTAGTTGGTTCACTGCCATCATTTGTAAAATAAATGGTCACATTTTTTTGTGATGTCAATATCGGAACTGTTTTACTTTTTTGGAAGCTAGTTGCTCCTCCCTGTATTATAGGATTTATTACAAACCCATTTTCCTGAATGCCGGTCAAATGATCAAACTGAACATTCTTTTGTATCAAGGGCTTTTCATCCATTTTAAAATTAATATCTACCCCATTATCTAACTGAAAAGAATTTAAAATTAATTTTTCTCCGTTATTTATTTTAGAATCAGAAAATAACTGATCGTTTACATAAAAACGTTTGCCTCCTGTGTTTTTAGCATTTATGGTAAACGTTTTTCCATTCTCTAATTTAATAGTTGATTTTTCAAATAATGGTGTACCAATATTATAAAGATTAGTCCCGGGAGTTATTTGATAAAAACCCATTGCACTTAACACAAACCATGCACTCATTTGTCCGCAATCTTCGTTACCTATAAGACCGTCAGGAGTATTTTTATAAAATTCTGTCTGAATTTTATTAATTATTTTCTGTGCTTTCCAGGGCGAATTTGTATAATTGTAGAGGTAAGCAATATGGTGACTTGGTTCATTGCCATGTGCATATTGTCCTATCAATCCGGTAATGTCACTTTGCTCTCTCCCGGTTGTTTTTGTGGTGGTGCTAAACAATGCATCCAACTTTTTTTCTAAGGCATCTTTGCCACCTGTCATTTGTAAATACCCAGAAATATCCTGCGGCATGTAGAAACTGTACTGCCAGGCATTGGCTTCTGTATAATTGTTGTTTACTTCCTTGGGGTCAAAAGGACTTAACCAATCACCGTTTTTACGTGGTCGCATAAATCCGGTTTTTGGCTCGAGCACATTTTTATAATACTGTGCCCGCTGTAAAAATTCATTATACACATTTTGATTTCCTATTGCTTTAGCAAATATGGCAATGCACCAGTCGTCGTATGCATATTCCAAAGTGCGGCTTACACTTTCCTGCTCATCCTCACTTTCAATCAAACCCTTTGTTTTGTAAGCCGCTAAACCAAAATGATTCATGTGAGCACTATGGAGCATTGCTTCTAATGCAAGCTTGGTATCAAAATTTGTAATACCTTTCATGTAAGCATCAACAATTACCGGAATACTGTGGTAGCCTATCATACACTCGGTTTCATTACTTGCCAATTCCCATACAGGCAACCTGCCACCTTCCTTATATTGTGTCAAAAATGTTTCAATATAATCGAGCGTTCTTGCTTTATCAATAATGGTGTAAAGTGGATGTGCCCCACGGTAAGTATCCCATAAACTAAAAACCGAATAGTAAGTGTATCCGTCTGCTTTGTGAATATTGTTATCCCGACCTCTGTATGTCTCATCAACATCCATGTTTATACAAGGCACTACCGCAGTATGATAAAGAGCCGTATAAAATATTTTCTTTTTCTCTTCATCACCCTTTACATCTATTTTACCAAGCTCTTTATTCCAATTTTTTTCGGCTGCAAGCTTTGTATTTTCAAAGTCCCAGCCTGGTAATTCTGCTGCAAGATTCTTTTTAGCACCTTCTACACTCACAGGAGATAGTGCAACTTTTACATAAATATTTTTATTTGCTGCTAAATCAAACTGAAAAAATGCTTTTATATTTTTGGATGAAAGTGTATCCCCTATAATTTTATTGGTGGACATTTCATTGTTCCAAATCCCATAATTTTTAATTGATTTTGAAAACTTCATTACAAAAAAGACGTATTGGTTTTGCGCCCAGCTTTTGCTTCTCCGCATACCACTTACTGTAACACTGTCTTCTAATTTTAAGGATGATTCCAAGACTTCATCTCTATGTTTTAAATCTAAAATAATGGTATTATCATTTTCATTAGAAAATGTGTAATGGTGAAAGCCAACTCTTTCTGTTGTTGTAAATTCCGTTTTTATATTTCCATTATCTAACAATACACTGTAATAACCTGCAGATGCATTTTCATTTTTATGAGAAAATGTAGAACCGTATATTTTATTATCTGATGATGGTGTGCCGGCCATTGGCATTACCAAAATATCGCAGTAATCGGGTATACCGGTGCCGCTTAGGTGTGTGTGAGTAAAACCATAGATATAATTATCGTCATGATGATAACCGCCACAACCATCCCAACCTTCTAACCTTGTATCAGGACTTAACTGTACCATACCATGCGGTGCAGTTGCCCCTGGATAAGTATGACCGTGACCGCCTGTTCCTATAAAAGGATTTACAAGTTTTGAATAATTTGTTTGTGCAAAAGAAAATGATGAAATAAGCAGTGCAACCAATGTAAAAAGCCGATAGATTTTCATAAATAAATTGTAAGACTTAAAGCTATTTAAAAGTGATTACAATATCTGTAAAATAAAAAAATGAAATGTATTAAAATATGCTGCACAAAAAAAGCTCCCTTAAATAAGGAAGCTCAGTATAAAAAATTAAAATTTTTTAAAATGGTAAGTCATCGTCCAATGGCATGTCGGCTGCAGCCATTGGTGTGCGGGCAGTTACTTGAGCCATGTGACCAGAATTTGAAACATTACCTGCGTTGGAATTAGCATATCCAACTTGTGGTTGTCCTCCGGGATTTTCATTTTTGCCTCCCAATAATTGAATATTTTGAACCCTCATACGTAAAGTAGCTGCAACATTTCCATCTTTATTTGTATAACCTTCTGCTTCCGGCGCACCTTCTGCATAAACCATTTGTCCTTTTAAAAGATAAGGAGAAATAGCTGTTTTGTCTGTCCAGTAAGCGCATTCAACCCAGGTTGTTTTTTCTTTTTGGTTGCCCTGGGCATCTTTAAAACGCTCTGTATGAGCTACGCTGAAATTAATTACGTTTTTGCCATTTACCTCTTTTACGATGCAATCTTTTCCAAGATTACCTACGATTTGTAATTTTACCATAACTGTTTTTTAAGTGATGTATTTGTTTAATTGATGTATCTAATAAAGTTAAAATAAAAATGTAGTCCCTGCTCTTGAAATCTCATCCAAATCTTTCGTCTTTCATCCATTGTCTTGCGACTAAGATCTTGTGTTTACTGTCTATTCCTATCTAGTTCATTTTCTTCTTTAGCGTACTTACTTGATCCTGCAAATTGTTTACAAGGTTTGCCAAAGAATTTACATCCCATCTTTGCTGAGCCGCTACTTTTCCTATAACAACCTGGGCAGACCATAATTCTACAATATCTTCTGCATTTACCTGGTAAGGCTGGTATGATGGATTGTCGCTTACCAAAGTAATTTTTGTTTTATTTTTTGCATTGCGAACCAGCCTTTTATAAACGATGCCCTCATTGCGACTTACAACTATATATGCAGCATTGTTTTTTGCATCTTCAATATTGTCCGTTTTTTCGCCTACAATAATACTTCCGCTTGGGGTAGGCAACATACTGTCACCAATAATTTCAAATGCACGGTAGTTTCCGCCGGCAAGCATCGGCAAGGTGAACGTGTTCAGTTCGTCTATAAATTCTGCATCAGCATAACCTGCAAGATAACCTGCGGCAGCTTTTACAGGAACAAAATGAATGACATTACGTTCTTCAGTCATCATTTTCTGTTTGCGGCGTTTCATTAAATAACTGCCACTTTCATTACTGAGATCTTTTAAGAAAAGCTCATCGAGACTCAGTTTATAAATATCTGCAATCATTTCCAGGACATCTAATCGGGGATCTGCACGTTCTTCTTCGTAAGCGCCAATCAACGATCGTTTAATACCGAGTTTGTTTGCAAATTCTTCTTGAGTCCAACCCCGTAATTTTCGGAGGTATTTTAAATTTAATCCTGCCTGTGACATGTTGACTAATTTGATTAGCACAAATATACTAATATATTTAGTTTGTCAAAATTTATTTTTTTTATTTTTAAAACAACAAATCACATTCGTACAAAACCTTATAAAAACTACCACAAGTATTTACAAAAAGTATTTAATGCCTTCGGTTTTTAAAAAAGAAATTAGGAACAGGCGCTTTGAAAAGATAAAAAAATCTGTGTTAATCCAACAAATTTGTGAGCAATTTACTACCTCGCAATTAAATAAAACATTGCCAATTATCAAATTGTCAACGCACAAACTAAAACCATTATTTTAAAAACTTTTTTCAATTACTTTTATTCTTCAATTTACCAACTATGATAAAATGTATACTGCTGTTTTTAATTTGCTCAATAATCATTTCAGCCCAGGCCCAATTACCAGAAAAATCAATAGATTCTCTTGTAAACCTTACCCTTAAAACTTTTGATGTTCCCGGCATTGCTGTAGCCATTGTTAAAGACGGTAAAGTAATTCATGCAAAAGGTTATGGCGTTAGAAGCCTTGCAAATAATTTGCCCGTTGATGAAAATACGTTGTTCGGCATTGCATCTAACAGCAAAGCATTTACAAGTGCGGCTTTGGGAATGTTGGTAGATGAAGGCAAACTAAAATGGGATGATAAAGTAAGAGATTATATCCCCGAATTTAAAATGTACGATCCGTATGTTACAGATGCATTTACGGTGAGAGATTTACTTACACACCGTAGTGGCCTTGGGCTTGGCAGTGGTGATTTAATGTTCTTTCCTGATGGTGGCAATTTTACCAGAGCGGAAATGATACATAATTTGCGTTTCCTAAAACCGGTATCTGAATTTCGCACAAAATATGATTACGACAATAATTTATACATTGTAGCAGGAGAAGTAATTGCAAAAATAAGCGGCATGAGTTGGGAGGAATTTGTAGAACAGCGCATAATGAAACCAATAGGTTTTACCACAACCAAAACATCTTACAACAGGGTAACAAACAATCCTAATATTATTGATGCCCACGCTCCTGCTGATGGAAAAGTAATTATGATTCCGCATGATTGGAACCCCGTTGCTAACGCTGCCGGTGGCATTGTCAGCAATCTTACAGATCTTACAAAGTGGATTATTTTACAAATGAATGACGGCAAATATGGTGACGGCAAACAACTTTTCAGCAAAGCCGTTCACGACGAAATGTGGAGCCCTCAAACTATCATTCAACAACCACAAGACGGTCCTTACAACACCCACTTTTCTTCCTATGGATTGGGTTGGTTTTTAAGCGATGTTAAAGGCTACAAACAGGTTACACACACGGGCGGGCTTGCAGGTACAGTTACACAAATCACTTTACTGCCCGAGCTTAAACTTGGTATCATCGTTCTTACAAATCAACAATCCGGTGCGGCTTTCAGCGCCATCACAAATACTATTAAAGACAGCTACCTTGGTTATCCAAACCGAGGTTGGGTAAAAACTTATAGTGATCGAACAACCAATGGCAATGCCGCTGCAAAAAAAATTACTGATCAAATTGCGGCAGATGGTGCAGCACAACAAAAAATTGCTGCAGCAAAAATTATTGATTCATTATTCACCGGCACTTACAACGATAAATGGTTTGGCAATGTAAACATCACTCCTAAAAATGGCGGGCTTTGGTTCGCCTCTGTAAAATCGCCAAGGCTCAATGGTTATGTAACGCCATACAAAGGCAATACATTTATCGTAAAATGGACCGACAGAAGTTTTGATGCAGATGCTTACGTTTTGTTTAATATGGATAGAAACGGCAAAGCCAGCGGTTTTACCATGGAAACAATTTCGCCATTAACTGATTTTAGTTTCGATTTCCAGGATCTTGATTTAAAGAGAGTGAGGTAGTGAATGGTTAGTGGTGAATTTTAGTACAAGATAATTTGGGGCTTTCAAGAGTTAGATTCTTTTTCAACTTTTGTTCGGGCTTTGCGTTGCTATCGTTTTATTCGCTCAAGCTATATAAAAAGCCCGCCTGAATGACGAACTCGGCCAGGCATATCCACTTCAATCCCGCAGCCCTTCAGCAATTAAAACATTATCAAACATTTGAAAGGTGGGAAGTGCGGGTATTAATTGCCCCATATTTTCTCATCAGCTATAATAATAAACATTTTAATAATTTCACCAATATCCTTCAATGAGGGGCATCTTTTTTGTAATATTGCAAATAGAAATACAATAAAGTATTTTTAGTAACTATTAAATTACATCTTATGAAATCAATTTCAGTTGCAGTTCTATTAATGAGTGCAATAACATTTACCAACTGTTCATCATCAAACATGATGGGAGATTCATCTAAACCAGTTATGGTTGGTGGTGCACAAATGCTTTCAACAAAAAATATTGTTGAAAACGCAATGAACTCAAGCGAACATACAACACTTGTCGCTGCTGTAAAAGCAGCCGGTCTTGTTGAAACTTTACAGGGTGCAGGTCCTTTTACTGTATTTGCTCCAACCAATGCAGCATTCGATTTATTGCCTGCAGGTTCTGTAGATCTTTTGGTAAAACCATATAATAAAATAACACTTACAAAAATTCTTACTTCGCATGTAGTAGCAGGTAGAATGAATGCTGCAGACCTTGCAAAAATGATTAAAGACGGAAATGGTACCGGTATTTTAACTACACTTTCAGGCCATAAGTTAATGCTATCAAGACAAGGAGATGCCATTTTAATAAAAGATGAGAATGGTGGAACAGCAGTTGTAACCACAGCAAATGTTTATCAAAGCAATGGTATAATTCATGTAATTGATCACGTATTGATTCCTTCTTAATAATAAAATTAATATTTTAAAAAAACCAGAGATAATTTCTCTGGTTTTTTTATGTTTTGCCCAATCGGTTATTTACACAAACATGCATAAGTTTGTATAAATTTTTTTAATGGTAAATGCATCCATCATCACCATTGGCGATGAGCTTTTAATAGGACAGGTAATTGATACCAACAGCGCATTTATAGCCCAGCAAATGAACCTTGCAGGTTTCTTTGTAAAACGCCGCGTGGCTGTTGGCGATGATTATAATGCCATAAGAACTGCTTTAGATGAAGAAAAGAAATATGCAGATATTATTTTAATTACCGGGGGCCTTGGGCCTACAGCAGATGATATTACCAAACCATTGCTTTGCGAATATTTTGGAGGGAAGATGGTTATTGATGAAGCTACATATGCCAACGTACGGCATCTTTTTGAAAATATTTTTAAAAGACCTTTTACCGAACGCAACAGAAAACAGGCAGAAGTACCTGATGTTTGCATAGTCATTCAAAACAAAAAGGGTACAGCACCCGGTATGTTGTTTAGTGAGAAGGTAGGTGAACGAGAAAAAATATTTATAAGCATGCCGGGTGTACCGTTTGAAATGATGGCAATGATGACAGACGATGTTATACCATATTTAAAACAAAAATTTACATCCACTCATATTGTTCACCGTACATTGTTAACAGCGGGAGTTGGTGAAAGTATGTTAGCCGATATGATTATTGATTTTGAAAATAATTTACCAAAAAATATTAAACTTGCTTACTTGCCAAGTTATGGAATGGTGCGGCTAAGACTTACGGCAACAGGAAAAAATACAATTGAAGTTGAAGAAAGTGTTGATGAACAATTCGCTCAACTAAAAAAGCTGACGGCCGAATATTTAGTGACAGATGTAGATGAGACAATGGAGAAAAATGTAGGTAAACTATTAATACAAAAAGGTAAGACAATGAGTACTGCCGAAAGCTGCACCGGTGGTTATATTGCACATTTACTCACAGCAATAGCGGGTTCATCAGCTTTTTATAATGGCAGTATTGTGAGTTATTCTAATGAAGTAAAAGAAAATTTACTAAAAGTAAAAAAACAAACACTTGATACTTTTGGTGCTGTAAGTGAAGAAGTAGTAAAAGAAATGGCTGCGGGCGCTTTAAAAAATATTGTTACAGATTATACTATTGCAGTATCAGGTATAATGGGCCCAGATGGCGGAACAAATGATAAACCAATTGGAACCGTATGGATTTGTGTAGGCAGTATTGAAAAACTTGTTACAGATAAATTTACTTTTAGGTTTGACAGAGAAAGAAACATACGGCTTACTGCATTAAATGCTTTAAATATGCTGCGAAAATTTATTCTGGAAAATAATTAATAGAATATTTAAAACTTATAAAATTGTTTATTACTGAAACACAGATACGCATGCATTATGCACTTACAGATCAAATGGGTGTAGTGTATTATGGCAACTATGCGCAGTTTTATGAGATAGGCAGAACTGAAGCTATCAGGCAGCTTGGCTATACCTATAAAGATATTGAAGCCATGGGAATCATTATGCCGGTGGTGGAAATGAACAGCAAATTTTTACGACCTGCCAAGTACGATGACCTCATTACTGTAAAAACCACACTTAGGGAATTACCAACGGGTCATGCAATAAATTTCTTTTTTGAAATTTTTAATGAGGACGATAAACTGTTAAATGCAGGAAATGTTATTCTTTATTTTATGGAAGCCGTTACAATGAAACGTGCTAAGATGCCGACAGAATTGGAAGAAAAATTAAAGGGATATTTTTAGTTTCAGAAAATGTTTGTTGAAAATAGAAAAAATGCTGAAAGGCTCCGGGATGGGCAGTAGTAGCTGCCGCAAATAATTCTTTATACTTTTTCTGAGACAATATTGCGGCACCTACCTTTGCCGGCAGGCAGGCTACTACAGACAGCCCGAACAACTTATGACAAAATTTAATTAGTTGGTAGCCCCATAAAATATTTACAAATCTAAAAAGTTATACTCTGTAGTAATCGCCTTTCCAATTTTTTATTGCCTGCTTAATTTCTTTTGGAGATAAGTTTTTTTCAACAGCTAAATGTGCAAGATCAACAAACTCATTATTGGGAGCAAAACGCAAAGCAATAACTTGCCCCAGACTTAATTTACTGTCAAGCAATTTTCCTGCAATGGCGAAATAACGAAGATTTTCTTCTGCTCGTATTGCTCTGTCCTGTGCTTTCAGGGCAAAGCCTCTTGCAAAAAATGCAACTAAAAAAAGCATCACACTACCAAGTAAAGCGATTGAAGGTAACATTAAACCCAATCCTGCACTGTAATGCCTATATAAACTTAATGCAGAAAATCCAATTAAAACGAGAACAGGTATCAAAATACCAAAATGAAATGCAGGCACAATCTGGGAATGGTTTGCTAGATTTTGTTCTTTCATGTCATTTAACTTTAAAACTGAAAGTAGTTTAAAAACAGAAGTTCAACAAAATAATTTTAGGAATTGCCAACTCCTGTTGCCAAACAAATCCACAGCATTTTTTCAACTGGACTTATTTACTATTTAGATTTATATTTGCAATCAAAATAAATAAAAATGAAAGCAGCAACAGCAAATATTTTAAATGCAATTGTATTAATAGCAGCAGGCCTTTACGGATACTTTGGTATAGCGGCTTCAGATGGTACACATTCTCTTACTGCACTTATACCTGCAGCCTTTGGGATTATATTTTTAGCCATGCAGAAAGGGGTGGCAAACCATAATAAAATAATTTCTCATGTTGTGGTAGTGCTCACACTTTTGTTGCTTGTAATGTGCATTATGCGTTTTGTAAAAGTGCAAAACTGGGTTGATAAAAAATATGTTTTTCTTGCTTGTGTCATAAGCAATGCAGTAGCGCTGATAGCATTTATCGGCAGTTTTATTGAAGCAAGAAAAAACAGAAAAATAACTAATGGTTAAGAAAGCTATAGCTAAAAAAACGACAGAAAAAAAAGTAAAAGAGAAGCCCATTATTCTCATAACAAATGATGATGATATCACATCGCCGGGTATTCGGGCATTGGTAGATGCTGTCAAAGATTTTGGGCGTGTTGTAGTTGTTGCGCCGGATAAGCCCCAGAGCGGAATGGGTCATGCAATAACCATTGGTTTTCCATTGCGCATGCGCAAACTCGATATGTTTGATGGTATTGAAAGCTGGACCACAAGCGGTACACCTGTTGATTGTGTAAAACTGGCTGTGGACAAAATACTTCACCGCAAGCCCGATATCTGTTTAAGCGGTATTAACCACGGTGCCAATCATTCAATAAATGTAATTTACAGCGGTACCATGTCTGCAGCTATGGAAGCAAGTATTGAAGGTATTCCAAGTATTGGTTTTTCAATGATGGATTACAGTTACGAGGCAGATTTATCAGCAGCTAAACAAATTGTTGCCAAAATTGTGCAGGGCGTTATGAAAAAGAAAATTGACAAGCATTTACTTTTAAATGTCAATATACCTGCTGGCAATAATATAAAAGGAATTAAAATATGCAAGCAGGCTTATGCAAAATATGAGGAAGAATTTTCTGAAAGATTAGATCCTCACAAGAAAAAATATTATTGGCTTACCGGAGAGTTCAAAAACTTTGACAAATCAAGAGATACAGATGTATGGGCTTTAGAGAATAATTATGTAAGTGTTGTGCCCGTTCAATTTGATCTTACAAATTACAAGTTAAAAGCGCTGCTGGAAAAAAGCAAACTGTTTTAAAATGTTTAAAAAGGATAATTTTATTTATGGCTGTATTTTGGGTTTGTTTGCTCCAATTGTAGGTTTGTTACTGCTAAAGTATTACAAATTTGGAAGGCTTAGCCTTAAAGAAGTTTTGCAGTTTATTTACACACAACCAGGGCATGGCATATTAACGGCAGGGCTAAGCGTATCGCTTATGATGAATGCTTTCTTTTTTACTATGTATGTGAATGCAAGAAGAGACCAAACAGGAAAGGGTTTATTTGTAACTACTGTGTTGTACGGTGTGATTATTTTGCTTATAAAATATTTAAGCTGATTAGGAAGTGGCAATTAAGAATCGTGAAATAAAAATGCATTTCATAAGAAATGTCGTCTGTCGTCTAAGATTCACTTTGCTCTTTCCCACTCTACTTGTACACATACTCAATACTGCCCATTAATTTGCGCTCGTCAGTAAAGCAACGCTCTTTAATTCTTAACCCATTATCGTAACTGTACTTCCAAACATAGTAGCTCTTACTACCTTCCTCTACAGCAGTCATTTGTGTAATTAATCCTGCATTATTATATTCAAAAATATAATTGGGCTTGGCATTTTGGCTGTATTCATTGGCTTGTACAATATCTGTAAGTCTGTTTTTTGCATCATAATAATAAAAAAACTTTGTACCGTTTTTGGTATCTTTTTCAATGGCGACATTTCCTTTATCATCCAATGCCAATAAAATATCTGTTGTATCTTGGCCATTTTTTACCCTCGTTATTTTTGAAGGTTTACCGTTTTCATATTTATAAAAGTGGTCTTCTTTTATTTCATTTCCAAAATCTTCGTCGGAAGACCGAACTGTTGAGTTAATGCTGCTGATTAGATTATCAGAGTTATAAGTGTAAATAATTTGGGTTACCGCTAACAATGAACTATCGTAAGTGTTTAAAAGTTTTCCATCTTTGTCAAATGTTGATGTAAACAGGGACGCCGCAGAAATATCTGCACGGGTATATAATTCTGATTTGGAATAATCTTTATTCAATTTTTTTTCACAAAAAAAACCATTGCTTTCCGAGCCATTATCTTCAAAGCTTTTTAAAATAATTTTTTTTATTTTATTGTCTTTATAAACCTTCATATCTGAAACTACCTGTGCATTACTAACTAAATCTTTATAATAATATTGAGCTTGAAGGGTATTAAAAAAAAGTAAAATAAATCCAGCTAAAAAAAATTTCTTCATTTACTAATAATTTGAATATAGTAAAAATACAATCCTTTCATTTTGTTTGTTCACAACATCAAGATAAAGTTTATTATTTTTAACAAAATTAACTTGTGAGTCATTTAAAGGAAAGAAAAGATAAAAACTGCCTTAACTGTAATGCTGTAGTACATGGTAAGTATTGTTCATTTTGTGGTCAGGAAAACGTTGATCCGCAAGAATCAATCTTGCATCTAATAGTTCACTTTTTTAAAGATATAACCCATTTTGATGGCAAATTTTTTAGTTCTGTAAAATATGTTGTTACCAAACCAGGTTTTCTTACATCCGAATATATAAGAGGTAGACGAATGTCGTACCTAAATCCTGTAAGATTTTATGTGTTTACCTCCTTTATTTTTTTTCTGATAATTTTTTCTTTTTTTGTTAAGAGTGAAGACGTAATTAAGAAAAGTGAAAAGCCTGAAACCTATACTCAAAAAGACTCTGTAAAACTTTTTAAAAAATTACAATTACAGGGTAAAGATTCTGCTGAACTTGTAATGGTCATGAAAATTTACGGAATAGATTCTATACAAAAACTTTTACAAAATGGTAAAGGTGCAATTACAATATTTCGCATTTACTCCTATAAAAACAGGGCAGAATTTGATTCGTTGAATAAAATAAAAAAAATAGAATGCGGTTTTATACAGAGAATTCTGATGGAAAAACAATTTGAACTGCAGGAAAAATTTGATAACGATCCCAAGGGAGCTAAAGAGGCTTTAAAGGAAAAAGGACTTCATCTTATTCCACAGGTTTTGCTGCTCTCCCTTCCATTTTTTGCTTTACTGTTAAAATTATTATATGCCCGCCAACAAAAGTTTTATTATGTATCTCACATCATTTTTACCATTCACTTTTACATTTTCGTCTATATCGCTATAATTGGTATTCTGGTTTTGCGGGCATTGAGTGAACTCCCTCATTTGTATTTTTTAGATATAGTAATAAGCGTACTGTGGTTTATATTTCCTCTATATTTATACAAAGCCGTCAGGCATTTTTATGAACAGCGAAGAGCGAAGACCATTCTAAAATTATTTATCCTCAGTTTTGCCCTTACGTTTCTCTCCATATTTTTTATGTTGCTGCTGTTTGGGTTAACAATATTTAAAATGTAATTATGAATGAATCCTTTTTAAGGCTGGTAAAAATAATGGATGAACTCAGGGAAAAATGCCCGTGGGATATGAAACAAACAATTCAAACCCTTCGCCAGCTTACCATTGAAGAAACTTACGAATTGGCTGACGCAATAGATGCAGAAGATTGGACTGGTATAAAAGAAGAACTTGGCGATATTTTACTGCACATTGTTTTCTACGCAAAAATAGGCAATGAAAAAAACGAATTTATATTAGATGATGTCATAAATGGAATTTGCGATAAATTAATATATCGTCATCCACATATTTATGGAGACGGCAATATGGAAGGATTAAAAACCGTAGCAACAGAGGATGATGTAAAACAAAACTGGGAAAAATTGAAATTAAAGGAAGGTAAAAAATCTATATTACAAGGTGTACCAAAATCGCTTCCTTCGATGGTGAAGGCAATACGTTTGCAGGAAAAATCTAAAACGGTAGGTTTTGAATGGGAAAATATTGAGCAGGTATATGCAAAGGTTGAAGAAGAATTATGTGAACTTAAAGAAGCCGTAAAAACCGGTGATCATAATAAGATAGAAGACGAAATGGGTGATGTATTTTTTTCTTTGGTAAACTTTGCAAGGTTTTTGCAGGTAGATGCTGACAGCGCACTTGAGCGAACCAACAATAAATTTATAAGAAGATTTATGGCTATTGAAGCTGTAGCAACTGCACAAAATAAAGCATTGCAGGATTTAAGCCTTATAGAAATGGATGCAATATGGAATGAAATTAAGAAAAAAGAAAATTTATAATTTTACATTTTAGCTAAGCTTAAAATTGCAAATACCCGGTATACCAAATCGTTTTTTAAAAGATAATATTTATCTTTTACTGATTTCTTTGTTGCTGCTTGCTGTATCAATCTTTACTGGTAAAGCCCCTTCCGCCAAAAGCTTAACAAAAACATATACTCAAAAGCTGCAAGCTCAAATTAATCAATCAGAAAATGAGTTTGAAAAAATTACTCAAAATAAAGTTGCCGTAGATAAACTGATTGCTTCTCAAAAAGATATTTCTTTATTTGATGAACAAAATAAATACAGACAATACATTTTCGTTTATAAAAATGTAAAAGGCTTCAACCAATTAATATTTTGGAGTACACAAAATATTATTCCCGATAGTTCTGTCGAAAGCAATAAAGAAAATTGCTTTTTTAAAAAATTGGTAAATGGATATTTTTTTATTCAGAAAAATAATATTGGTAATAATATTATTATAAGCTTGACCCCAATAAAATGGCAATACAGCATGGCAAGTAACTACTTGGAAAATAATTTTATTACAGATCCTTTGATGGGATCAAATTTCGAAATTAATTTTCAAAAAAATCAAAATGAAGTACTTAACCGTAAAGGAACATTTTTGTTTTCTTTAAAGAATATTAATCCTGGTGAAAAATTAAATTCCAGAATTACAATATGGCTAAGAATATGCTCACTAATTCCTCTTCTACTTTTCTTACATTTTACATCCCTTCAACTTTATGCAAAACGGGGCTTTATCTATGCTGTTACATTTTTATCTGGATCTCTTTTGGTATTAAGGTTCTTAAGTTATTATTTTTTTAATATTCTACAACTCCGCAGCTTTGAACTGTTTGATCCTAGTATTTATGGATCAGGGCTTATTCTTAGGTCATTAGGAGATTTGTTAATAAATTCCCTATTTTTTTTCTGGATTATCAGTTTTATTAAAAATCATATTAAACAGGAATCTTTTTATGACAAAGATTCAAGCGGATTTAAAAAATGGATTGTTTTAAATATTGCTGTATTTGCTATATTATTTATAACCTATGCTACTACTGAAATAATAAAATCAATGGTGGCCGATTCACAAATTTCTTTTGATGTACTTAACTTTTTTACACTCAATATTTACAGCATAATTGGTTTTGTTGTGCTTTGTTGCATTGCCATAAGCTATTATTATTTTTGCAGAACAGTCTTTTTTCTTTTACAAACTTTATTTCCCTCTTTTACTATTCCATTTTTTTTACTAATTACTGTATTGGGTTTATTTTTACTTTCATTTAAAGTAGGAAATATAAACGGAGGTTTTGAACTCTATGGACTTTTATGGCTACTGCTGTTTTTCTATTTAATTAAAAATGAACTTTCAGGAATCTTCTCCCGCAGCATAATTATTTCTAGGTTAATTTTCTGGCTTTTCTTTTTTTCTGCATCTATTTCTTTGATCATCATTTCTGAAAACGGCAGAAAAGAAATAAAGAACAGGCAGCATTATGCTGAGCTGATTGCAGCGAGATCCAATCCTATAAACAACATTTTATTAAATACAACTTTAACTGATTTTAATCCTACACTGCTTGCTACGAAATTTAATTTATTTTATAAAGAGAAGACTGCTTCGCTACTTAGAGACAGCTTAATTAATAATAATTTCAGCAGCTATTCTGATAAGTATGAAACCAAAGTTTTGGTTTATGATAGCCAGGAAAATCCACTTTACAATCAGGATCCGGTTTCCTATAATTCAATTACGGGTATATTATTAACCCAGGCAAAACCAACAGCAGTAAATGGGTTAAAGTATTATTATTCCAGCTACGACGAAATAAATTATGTTTCAAGAATAGTTGTAAGAGATTTTAATAATGCATTACTAGGTTATGTATTTGTTGTAATAAAAGCACGAAATTCAGCAGCACAAAATCTCTCGCCTGAACTTTTTAACAGAAATATCAATAATTCAATAGAAAATTCAAATGACTATTCATTTGCCGTATACGAAAAAGGAAAACTCATAAGCAGTCATAATAATTATGCATTTTCATCCCTTTACCAGGAAAAATATTTTGCGGGAAGATCTTTTTTAATGGATACAAAAAATGATTACAACGAACTTTGGTACAATGCAGGTTCAGAAAAATATGTTGTTCTTGTAAAAGAAAACAGAATTCTTATAGAATTAATTACATTGTTTTCATACCTTTTTTGTTCTTTTTTAATTTTAAGTTCTTTATCATGGTTAGTAGCAACGCTTATAAAATCAAAGCTTAAAATAAGTACTTTAAGAAGAAAATTTCAATTAACCATCAAGCAACAAGTGCATGGAACCATTATATTTTTTAGTATTTTTTCCTTTCTAATAATAGGTATTGCAACCATTTTATTTTTTATAAACAGATACGAAAGTAATAATAAGGAGACGCTGAGCAGAACTATAAAAAATGTGGAGGAAGAACTTACAGCAAATCTAGCGAACGAAAAAATACAGGAAAATATTTTAGATCACAATTATTTAAACTCTGCGTCTCCCCGTGAAATTTTCGTCAACAATCTTGCAAAGATTTATGGGCTTGATATAAATCTTTACAGCCTTTCAGGCAATTTACAAATCTCTTCTCTGCCACTACCCTATTTAAAAGGAATTGTAAGCACAAAAATGAATCCTTTGGCTTATTATCATTTAAATAACGGTAAAGAAATTCAGTATTTTCAAAAAGAAAAGATTGGAACTCTGGAATTTATTAGTGGCTATATTCCTGTAACAGACAGTGCTGGTAATGATGTTGCATACTTAAATATTCCTAATTATATTTCCCAGACCAAAATTAAAGAAGAGATATCTAATTTTTTAATTACTATTATTAACCTCAATGCATTTATTTTTTTAATTGCAGGAATAGTTGCGCTCATTATCACCAACAGAATAACAAATTCATTTTCTTTTATAAGCGATAAAATGAAAAAAATTAATCTTGGTAAAACCAATGAGCGAATGATTTGGAATAGAAATGATGAAATAGGTGCACTGGTAAAGGAATACAATAAAATGCTTTTAAAGTTGGATGAAAGTGCTGCTGCGCTTGCAAAAAGTGAAAGAGAAAGCGCTTGGCAGGAAATGGCAAAACAGGTTGCGCATGAAATAAAAAATCCACTTACGCCTATGAAACTAAGTATGCAGTTTCTGCAAAAATCTATTGAAAATGGTGCACCAAATATTAAAGACCTTGGTGCCAGAGTTTCTGCTACACTGGTTGAACAGATTGATCATTTAAGCCGGATAGCCGGGGAATTCAGCCGTTTTGCAACCATAGAAAAAGCTTCACCCGAAATTTTTAATATTAATGATGCACTACTTTCTATAAAGCAATTATACAGCAATGACGGGAATCATAATTTTACCTGGAATTTTACAGATGAAACAATTATGATTAAAGCCGATAAAACCCATGTAAACAGGATATTGACCAATTTAATTTTAAACGGAATTCAGGCAGTAAACGAACCTATAAAACCGCATATTATTATTAATGAAACGCTCATCAATAATAATGTTCAAATTAAAATTACCGACAACGGCATCGGCATAAGTGATGAAATAAAACCGAAATTATTTATGCCTAATTTTACCACAAAATCTTCAGGAACAGGTTTGGGTTTGGCCATGTGTAAAAGAATGGCAGAACAGGCTGGGGGAGATCTGAACTACGAAACATCCGCAAATGGCACTTCTTTCTTTTTAACTTTACCCTTAGCTAAATAAAAAATATTTTTAAATTCCCTTTATTCTTTTTCTATTATCTACAAAATCATTAAAATTTTGTAAAGAAAAACTACTTAGATTTTTTTCTTTTGTCAGCATTGCCTTTTGCGCTGAGAACACCCCATACTTAATATCATCAATTCCTTTTAAACTGTGCGCATCAGGATTTACAGAAATCAGTACGTTTTTATCTAATGCATATTTTATTTCCCTCCAGTCAATATCAAGTCTGTTTGGGTTTGCATTCAATTCTATAACCACATGGTTAGCTGCGCAAGCATCAATTATCTTTTTAAAGTTTAAAGGATAACTCGGCCTACTCAACAATAATCTACCTGTTAAGTGCCCCAATATAGTTGTGTAAGGGTTTTCAATTGCAGTTAACAATCTTTTCATTGCTTTCTCTTCCGTCATTTTTAAATTACTGTGCACAGATGCTATTACCAAATCAAAAGTGCTCAATATACTGTTTGTGTAATCCAGGCTTCCATCATTTAAAATATCACTTTCTATACTTTTAAATATTTTAAAAGGTGATAACCTTATATTAATTTCATCAATTTCTATTTGCTGCATTTTAATCTGCACTTCATTTAAACCTTGTGCATAAAATGCGGTTTTGCTGTGGTCGCTAATGGCCATGTATTCCAAACCTTTTTCAATACATGCATTTGCCATTTCTTCAATATTATTATTGCCATCGCTCCACTTGCTGTGGCAATGTATCAAGCCTTTAATATCTTTTTCATGCAGGTGCTCATGTAGGTAATCCTTTTGAGCCAAAATTGCTGCATCTTCTCTAACAAAAGCGGGTAAATAAGGCAAATCTCTTATTTGAAAATAGTGTTGTTCGCTGTTTGCAATTTCAATATTGCTTTTTAAGGCTTCGTAAAAAGAAACAGATGAAGACGTTTCAATTAGTTTCTCAATAACGTTCTCCTTAATAGCATAAATTTTAATATTTATTCCCGTTTCGGTTTTGTACAAAAGTTCATTTTGGTCTTTAGTTAATAATTGGAATTCTTCTATATTAAGAATGGTGTTTTCTACAATATTTACATCTTCATTTATGACAAATTCCAATAGAGAAATTATCTCTATTTGCCTTGCAAAATCTCCAGTAATAAAAACGTTTTTTTTATCGAATATATTTTGGAATAATTGTTTGAATTGTTCTGCAATATTTATTGTTTGTGAATAAAGGTAACTGCCTTTGTTTTTTAAATAAAATTCTATGTAATCCGAAACTGCTGTCTGGGTTTTTTCTCCAAATCCTTTGTAAAGCTTGAGTCTGTTTTCTTTGCATGCATACAATAACTCACCAACACTTTCAAGCTCCATCTCTTTCCAGATTTTATTAATTTTTTTAGGTCCCAGTCCTTTAATTTTTATCATCTCTAAAACACCGGGAGGTGTTGAAAAGATTATTTCTTCGAGTTGAATTAATGTACCTGTTTTAAGTAATTCTTCTATTTTTTTTGCAGAAGAGGATCCAATTCCTTTTAAATATTGAATCTCATTTACTTCAATTTCAGATAATTGAATTGGTAATTTTTCGATTGCAAATGCTGTTGAAGAATATGATTTTGCTTTGAAACTGTTCTCACCATTTATCTCCATAAGTTTTGCAAGTAAAGAAAATGAATTTGCTATATCTGAGTTGCTCATACAAAAAAATACTTTTTTTTAAATGTAAAGTTTAAAATTTATTGCCTGCTAATCCTATTTATTTTTTAAAAATAATTAAAATTAAAATTGATGTAAAACAAATAAAAATGGTTGTTTAAAAAATTTGAATAAAATAAATAAATTTAATAGAAATTAAATTCATTGTTCAATACTTTTCTTGTGAAACTCACGCAGTATTGACTTACAGGGCATAAAAAAGGTTCCGATGAAAATCGGAACCCATGAAATGTAGGATTTTTAAAGCAGGTTTTTTTACTTTTTGGCCATCGCTTTTTTAGGAGCTGCTTTTTTTGCAGGTGCTGCCTTTTTAGCAGGTGCTGCTTTTTTAGCTGGAGCCGCTTTCTTTACAGGAGCTGCTTTTTTAAGCGGTGCTGCTTTCTTTGCAGGAGCTGCTTTTTTTGCTGGAGCTGCTTTCTTTGCAGGAGCTGCTTTTTTTACAGGTGCTGCCTTCTTTGCAGGTACTGCTTTCTTTGGTGCTGCTTTTTTAGGAGCTGCGTTTTTTGCTGTTGCCATTTTTTGAATTTAATTATGGTTAGTAAATAATACTTAAAAATAAATACTATTTTGATACTACCAAAAAAAAATAAAAAAATTAAGCAGTTGCTACTACAGCATTTACAGATACAAAGGTTTTATCACCTTTAGTTTTCCTAAATTCAACCATACCATCGGTCATAGCAAAAATGGTAAAATCTCTTCCAACACCAACGTTTTTCCCCGGATGATATTGGGTACCACGCTGGCGAATAATGATGTTGCCCGCAATGGCTGCCTGACCACCAAATATTTTTACGCCTAATCTTTTACTCTGTGAATCACGACCGTTTTTTACGGAACCTTCACCTTTTTTATGTGCCATTTTTTCTTATTTATTTTATTAAAGTTTTGTTGTTTATTGCCGATCGGTTTGTGAAGAATATTCAACAAAATAATAGGGCAAACAACTAAGCTATTGCAGTTACTTTTAAATGAGTATACTGAGTGCGATGACCGTGCTTTTTACGGAAACCTTTTCTTCTTTTCATTTTAAAGGCAATTACCTTTTGGCCTTTAACCAGGTCGCTAATAATTTCTGCAGTTACTATTGCTTTTACGCCTGCTCCAATTAAAACATCATCTCCGTTCTGTGTGAACAATACTTCAGAAAATTCAACAGAATCTCCTGTTTTACCCTCAATGTGAGGAACGTAAAAGCTGTCTCCTGCTTTTACTTTAAATTGTTGACCAGCTATTTTTACAATTGCTAACATATCGAATCCAAATTTAGGATGGCAAAAGTAAGAAATTTATATAAAAAAATCTAAATTATGTTAGAATTATGTCTTCTATTTTAAAAAAAGGGAAGAGTTACCGAATAAACGCACTAAATATCAATAACTTAGGTTTACTTTAATTGAAAATTACATAAACTTATTCCTTATGTAGCTTGCACAATAGAATTTAGTAAATTTTATTAAAATAATTTACAATTTTAAACACGATAATCTTTTCATTGAAATAGATTTATTAATACAAATGCTCAGTTTCAAGTTTTTTTCAATTTTGCTCTTTGTCTTGTCAGCTTTCTTTTTGTAACTCCACAATCCTGCAAAAAGGATACTTTGCCCACATTTGGCACAACGACCAATCCTGCACCAAATTCACAAAAAAGGATCCTTGCCATAATTAATAGTTATATGATTGGAGAATCAGTACCTGAGCTAGAAAGATTTCCGTTTGAAACAATATCTATTCTTACTGCATCCACCATCAACCTAAAATACCCCTCTCAAATTATATCCAGAACAGGATGGTCAACGCAAAGTCTTTTAAACGAATTAGCAGTTTCAGGAAACCTTTTATCATCCCCATTTGAATTTGTAGCTCATCTGATAGGTTTAAATGATCAGTTTCAACTAGTAAATACCGCTATGAGGAGAATAAGATTTTTGCAATGTTTGAACAAGGCTATTGAATGTGCAGGAGCAAAAAAGGAAAGGGTTTTTGTGTTGAGCATTCCAGATTATAGTGTAAAGCCCCTTTTCGTTAGGGCAAAGCTGAGCAAATTACAAGAGAAATAGATTGGTTTAATGCAATGAACAAACAGGTAACCCTGTAAATGTAAATTAATTATACTATTATACCTTCTAGCTGCAGAGCTGCTACAGATAAAACACTTATTGCCCCTGACAATTTGCATCCATCAGAGAAAGAATATTTAAAATGGGCAAATATTCTTCCACCAAAAATTTTACCGTTGTTACAATGACAATGAATTAATTATTTTCAGTGTACTTTTTAAAATTGTTTAAAATTGCCTGCCAACCTTGCTTTTGTAGTTCCGTTGAATGCTCAGTTTCAGCCTCAAAGCTTTCCGTAATTTTAATTCCTTCCTCTACCTTTTCAAAATGTATGTTTACTTTTCTACTGTCCATTAACGTGTAAGCAATATCTTCTTCTGTTTTAATGTGTGTGTAATGCCCCTCAAAATCGAAACCACTACTTCCGTCTTTTGCTTCCATTCGCAAATGAAATTTACCGCCAATTTTTAAGTCATTTACTGCTTTGGGCGTATGCCATTCATCAGAAGCATTGTTCCAAATAAGAATATGCTCCGGGAGCGTAAAATAATCCCAAACTTTTTTGGCTGTTGCATTTATTGTTGTGTGAACAATAAGGCATTCCTTATTGCTGTTTGCGGGTTGATACCTTTTATTATTATCCATATGCAGCATAGTCCAGCGATGGCCATCAAGATCACTAAAGCCACAACCATACATCCATCTCTGTATTTCTTCAGGTTTGCTAAAAAGTTTGCCACCGGCAGTTTCGGCTTTAATTGCCATATCATCTACTTCTGACCTTGTTTCTGCATCAAAAGAAAAAAGAACCTCCGATGACTGACTTGTATCTGTAAGCCGGTTTTTTGTAAAGTTTTTAAAAACATCTTCCTGAAAAAGCATTAAAACGTTATTTTTCTCACCTATTAAAAAACATGCTGACTCATTTGAGTCACCATGAGTTGTATTGTGAACAAAACCTATAGCTTTATAAAATTCTTTTGATTTTGCAACATCTTTTACGGGAAGATTGATCCATATTTCTTTTGTAGACATACTGTTTATTTTAAAGATTAAAAGTAGAATTAAATAATTGTATAAACGGTGATTTAACTTATATATTAATGCACATTAAACAACAAATACATAGCCATTATATTGATGTCATAAACAGTAAAATTTTAATGCTGCAGCAAACACTTGCAGACCTTAAAGAGAGTGGCAGCAATGAAACTAAAAGCACTGCAGGAGACAAACATGAGACTGCGCTGGCCATGTTGCAAATAGAACAGGCAAATACCCGGGGACAATTACAAGAAGCATTGGAGCAACGCTCCGTTTTAGTTACAATTAATCCTCATATTATTACGAAAAAAGTTTTGCCAGGTAGCTATGTAAAAACAAACAAAGGCAATTTTTATATAAGTGTTGCTTTAGGCAAACTGATTATTGGTGCAGAATCAGTTATGGCAATATCACCACAGTCGCTACTTGGCGCAAAATTAATGGGGTGTTACATAGATAATACAGTAACAATAAACGCAAATACTTATTTCATTGAAAGCATAGAATGAAAGTCCCGCAGTATCGTTTGTTAAAGCAAAAATGTAACAAAACTGCGGGATAGAAGCGGCACCCCAGCAAAGCTGAGGTACAGCGAAGAGACCAAGCAAAAGTTAAATTATTGTATGCAGTTGAAAACCCCAAACTTTTCTGTAAAAAATGAAATTGTATATTCGTAACGGAAGAAATATTATGAGAAAAATAGTCGGTTACATTTACAGCATTTATGCGCTGCTTACATTTATTATATTGATGTTTTTACTGTTTCCGTTTATTGCATTATCATCGTTTTTTGGTAAAGTTGATGGCGGGAATATGATTTACCGCATTTGCAGATTTTGGGCAGATGTTGTGCTGCTTTTATGGGGAATAAAGCATAAGAATATTTTTGAAGCTCCGAAGTCAAACAGCCATGCAGTAATTTTTGTATTTAACCATATTTCTTACATGGATATTCCTTTTATATTAAAGGCTTTTAGAAAAGACCCCATACGTATTCTTGGCAAAGCAGAGATGAGTAAAGTGCCTGTGTTTGGTTACATTTATAAAAAAGCTACGGTGATGGTTGACAGGGAAAGTGATGGGGGAAGAGTAAGAAGTGTACAGCAATTAAAAAAGGTTTTAGCTAAAAATATATCGGTTGTAATGGCGCCGGAAGGAACTTTTAACATGACTCATAAACCGTTAAAAGAATTTTACAATGGTGCATTTAAAATTGCAGTGGAAACAAAAACACCCATACAGCCTGTTTTATTTTTAGATGCTTATGACCGCCTAAATTACCACAGCATATTTAGCCTAACACCGGGTAAATCACGAGCAGTTTTTTTAAAAGAAATAGCACCGGGCAGTAATATGTCAATATTAAAACAACATGTTTACAATGAAATGGAAACAGCTTTGGTAAGATATAAAGCGAGTTGGATAAAACCCTAAAATAATTACAGGTTATGAATTTAAAATTACGAATAACAGGTTGGCAATAAAAAAACGATTGTGGAAAACGAATTAAATTTTAACGAACCAACTTCCGGTTACTGGGCAGAAATTATTTTGCCGCTTGCTCTGCCAAATGTATATACATACAGCGTTCCACTAAATATGATTGCCGCTGCACACCCTGGTTGCCGTGCAGAAGTTTTGTTTGGAAAAAATAAAAAGTATGCCGGCATTATAAAAAAATTAATAACTGAAGAACCTCCCTATAAAACAAAACCCATTTTAAATATATTGGATGATACAGCACTTATTTACCCGCAACAGTTAAAACTGTGGCAATGGATGAGTGAGTATTACATGTGTACAGAAGGCGAAGTAATGGCGGCTGCATTGCCTGCAAATTTTAAACTGAGCAGCGAAACCGTTTTAATTTTTAATGAAGAATATGGAGATGATTTTTCTGCCCTTGGCAATGAAGAGTTTTTGATTGGAGAAGCGCTCTTACTAAAAAAAGAGTTAACCATTACAGAAGTGCAGCAGGTTATGGATGCAACACATGTATACCCTACCATAAAAAAACTGATAGAGAAAAATGTATGTTTTATAAGAGAAGATTTAAATGAAAAATACAAAATAAAAAAAGAAAATTATGTAATATTTAACCCTGCATTTTCCAATGAAGAAGCGCTTGCACCGTTGTTAAATGATTGGAAAGGCGCACCAAAACAAATGGAATTGGTGCTGGCATTTATACATGTAAATAAAACCGAGGGAGAGGTAACACAAACCGCTTTGCTTAAAAAAGCCGGTGCCACGGCTGCGCAATTAAAAGCCCTTTCAGATAAAAATATTTTGTTGGTTGAAAAACGCAGTATAGACAGAGTAAAGGCTTTGCCGAAAAGTATACAAATAGATTTTACTCTAAGTGATGCACAAAATATTGCATGGCAAGAAGTAAGAAATGTTTTTACAGAGAAAAACGTTTGTCTGTTGCATGGCGTTACTAGCAGCGGCAAAACGCAGATTTACATAAAGCTGATAGAGGAATATTTTATGCAGGGCAAACAGGTATTGTATCTGTTACCTGAAATTGCTTTAACGGCACAAATTATAAGGCGGCTCCAAAAACATTTTGGTGGCAACATTACTATTTATCATTCTAAATTTAATAACCAGGAGCGAATAGAGCTTTGGAATAAAATAAGAACCGGCGAAATAAAAATTGTACTTGGTGCAAGGAGTTCCTTATTTCTGCCGTATAAAGAATTGGGACTGGTAATAGTAGACGAAGAGCATGATCCATCTTACAAACAGCAAGACCCTGCACCACGCTACAATGCAAGAGATGCTGCTATATTTTACGGTTCCCTTTTTAAAGCAAAAATATTATTAGGCAGCGCAACCCCATCGCTGGAAACGTATTACAACGCCAAACAACATAAATATGGTTTGGTGGGATTGGCTGAGCGATTTGGCGGCATAAAATTACCGGAGATAGAAATTATAAACACGACACAAGTTGTGCAGAGGGGTAAAGTAATGATCAGTCCTCAGTTAAAAGAAGCCATACAAAAAGCGGTAGAAGCTGACAGGCAGGTTATACTTTTTCAAAACCGGCGGGGCTATAATCCTTATTTAATTTGTGGTACCTGCGGCTATTTACCACAATGCATCCACTGCGATGTATCACTCACATTACACAAATACAGCAATAAATTACATTGCCATTATTGCGGCAGCACTTACCCCAAACTTATTACCTGCCCGGCTTGCGGAAGCAATAATTGGCTGGAGAAAAATTTTGGAACTGAAAAAATTGAAGAACAACTCGAAAATGATTTTGCAAATTTTAAAATTGCAAGAATGGATGTGGACAGTGTACGGGGGAAAACAGCTCACGATAATTTAATTCATCTTTTTGAACAGCAGCGACTGGATATTTTGGTAGGAACACAAATGGTTGTTAAGGGTTTAGATTTTGAAAAAGTTAGTCTTGTGGGTGTATTGGATGCTGATGGCCTGCTAAGTTTTGCAGATTTTAGGGCCAACGAGAGAGCTTTTCAATTAATGGAACAGGTAAGTGGCAGAGCGGGCAGAAAGCATGAGCAAGGCAAGGTATTGATACAGGCTATGAATGTAAAACATCCAATTCTTTTGTTAGTGCAGCAACACGATTATGAAAAGTTTTATCTTTTTGAAATTGAAAAAAGGAAAGAATTTTTTTATCCGCCGTTTAGCAGAATGGTAATGCTGACTTTAAAACACCGAGACAAAGAAACTGTTGAAGCGGCTGCAAGTAAACTGGCAAATTTACTTTCGCAGGATTTAAAAGAATTTTTAACCGGCCCCGCAGCTCCGGTGGTAGGTCGGCTTCGCAACATGTACCTCATGGAATTAATGATTAAACTTCCCAAAGAAGCCGGCATGAGTTTAACGTACAGAAAAGTAATTCGCAACCATATAAATTTATTGCAGGGCGAAAAAAATTACAGAAGTGTTGTTGTTGTCACAGACGTGGATCCGCTGTAAAATTGAAAGGGTTATTGTCCAAACTAAGAAGCAGCTATGGGCATCGTCGTTGTGTCACTTGACGATTATGTGTAACATAGGCATCCCGACCTTACATTTAGTCGGGAATTGTACGTTATACCTTTATTGAGCATCAATTGTGCAACTTAAAAATTCATCTTTAATAATGTTTCAATATTTTACATAATGCAGTTTCAGGAAAATTATTCATTAAAAAATTTAAACAGCTTTGGTATAAACGTCAGCGCAAAATATTTTACCGGTTTTAAAAACACAAATGAACTGGCAGAAATTTTAGCAACGGCAAACGAAAACAAATTAATACTTGGTGGCGGGAGCAATATTTTATTTACAAAAAATTTTAACGGCCTCGTTTTAAAAAATGAAATAGATGGTATCAAAATTATAAAAGAAGATGAAAAATATATTTATATAAAATCGGGTGCAGGCGTGGGATGGCATCCATTTGTTTTGTATTGTATTGAAAATAATTTTGCAGGAACAGAAAACCTTTCTCTAATTCCCGGCAGTATAGGTGCATCGCCCATGCAAAATATTGGCGCATATGGTGTGGAATTAAAAGATATTTTTTATGAGCTGGAAGCTTATCACATAAATGATAAAAAAATAATTTTCTTTACAAATAAAGATTGTGAATTCGGTTACAGAGAAAGTATTTTTAAAAATAAAGTGAAGGGAGAATTTGTAATTACTTCTGTTACTTTCAGATTAAATAAATTTCCAATTTTTAATACAAGCTATGGTGCCATAGAAACTGAATTACAAAAAATGGGTGTACAAACGCCCAGCATAAAATCCATTTCAGATGCGGTTATAAGGATACGGCAAAGCAAATTGCCTGACCCAAAAGTTATTGGCAATGCGGGTAGTTTTTTTAAAAATCCTACTATTAATAACATAGATTTTGAAAATTTAAAAAAAGAATTTTCTGCAATTGTTGGCTATACGGCAGGCATGAATGAAACAAAACTTGCCGCAGGCTGGTTAATAGAAAAAGCAGGTTTTAAAGGTTATAGATTAAATGATGCAGGCTGCCACGATAAACAGGCATTAGTATTGGTAAATTATGGAAATGCTACCGGTGAAGAAATTTTAGATGTAAGTGAAAAAATAATTAATGCAGTAAAGTTGATGTTTAATGTATCACTAGAAAGGGAAGTAAATATTGTTTAGAAATTACATTAACAAAGCAGCTAAAACAGATTAATAATACTAAACAGCTTGCAATGAAATTTTTTCTTGACTTATGTCAATGAAAAAAAACTTTTGATTACATATATTTACTTCATATTTATTTTAAACCAAATGATACTAACATGATAAAGACATTTATTTTATTATTGATTTTTATAGTAACAATTCCTTCTTTATTTGCTCAAAAAGCTACTAAAGCTGCGTATGTAGAGTTAGGAGGAGCAGGTATTGCTTCTATAAATTATGATATGCGTATAATGAAAAAGAATGATGGACTCGGTTTTAGGATAGGTATTGGAGGATTTTCTATCAATAACGGCTCCTACAAAACAACAGCATTATTTGTACCTGTGGGGTTAAATTATTTGCTAGGAAAAGATAATAAACATTTTTTTGAACTTGGTGCAGGCGCAACATTTGTATCTCTTAAAGAAAAGAATACTTTTAATGATCCATACTATCAAAATTCAAATGATAGATTTAATTCAACTTTCGGACATCTTTATTTTGGATACAGAGTTCAACCTAAAGATGGTGGTTTTCTGTTTAGAGCAGGATTAACACCAATTTTTGGGAAGGGATATTTTATACCTTATTGGGCAGGAGTCTCTTTTGGATATGCTTTTTAAAAAAAGTAAATTGTAAAAAAGCAAAGAAAATATTCTTTGCGCTTTTCTTTTATCAAAAATTTAATTAAAATCATCTTCATTAAAATCATCTTCAGTAAAATGTTCGCTGCTGCCCATATTGAGCATACTTCCCATCAAATCTTTAAATTCTATTTTACCATCAATAACTTTTTTACTTATTAAAGAATGTGCTGCAAGACCATGCAAAACCAGCTCCATCAAAAGGGCAGTTTCATTTTCACTTATATTATTGTAATGCTTGCTTACGAGTGCGTGTAAACCACTTACTTTATACAATTTTAATATCTTATCATCATCTTTTGTTTCTAAAAAAAGATCTAGAGAATTTCCACTGTCAAACCAACCTGTTACTGCTTTGTAAGGATTTTCAGGGGCAGGTACCTTAGTACTTTTTTTCTTTTTTAAAGTATCAGGATCAGGAAAATATTGTTTGAATTGGGTACGAATTGCCTTTTCCAATAAATTGTACGAAACCTGAAAAGGACCTTCTTGCTCACCTTCATAAACAAGTTCAATTTTACCGGTTATAGAAGGAATAATTCCTGTAAGATCGCTCAACCATACAAGCGTTTTTGGCTCATCATTTATAATCGCTCTTCGTTCTGCAGCGCTCACAGCATTTTCGTAAGCTGCAATAGTTAACCTTGCGCTCACACCACTTTTTTTGTCAACAAATTCGCTGTCTCTGGCTTCAAAAGCAACCTGCTCAATTAATCTCTTTACAAGATCACTAACTTCCACTCTTTGTTTCTGTGCATCGTTAATGGCTGCTTCCTGTTCAGTAATCTGTAAAGCAGTTTCTAAAGTTTTAGGGTAATGTGTAAGTATCTGGCTTTCTATCCTGTCTTTTAAAGGAGTAACAATGCTTCCTCTGTTAGTATAATCTTCGGGGTTGGCTGTAAAAACGAAAAGTACATCCAGGGGCAGTCGAAGTTTAAACCCACGAATTTGCAGATCTCCTTCTTCCAATATATTAAATAAGGAAACCTGTATTCTGGCCTGTAAATCCGGTAATTCATTTATAACAAATATGCAACGATTACTTCGTGGAATAATACCATAATGAAGCACACGTTCATCAGCAAAATTTAATTTTAAATTGGCGGCTTTTATTGGATCAATATCTCCGATTAAATCTGCCACACTTACATCAGGTGTTGCTAATTTTTCTCCGTAACGCTTGCTTCTATGTAACCAGGATATAGGCGTATCATCACCTTTTTCTTCAATTAAATCCAACGCATAACGAGATATTGGTTGTAACGGATCATCGTTAATTTCACTTCCACTTACAACAGGTATATATTCATTTAATAATTGAACCATTTGCCTGGCCATACGGGTTTTAGCCTGACCACGCAAACCAAGAAAAAGCATGTTGTGTCTGCTAAGCAATGCTCTTTCTGTATCAGGTATCACAGTATCCTCATAACCTAATATTCCGGGAAAAGGATTCTCCTTTGCCTTTATTTTTAATATAAGATTTTCTCTAATTTCATCTTTTATAGACTTTGATGTGTAGCCACTTTTTTTTAATTCTCCTAGTGTTTTTATTGCTGTTAATTCCATTGTATTTATACCGCTCATTATTTTTATTATGGTGAATTATTTATGAAAATCATTTATTTTTTTAAGGAAAAGCTTTCAAGCTTAATAGACGGTTTTTCTTTTACCACTTTCAAAGTCTCTAAAAATAAAAGCTCCAAGTTTATCAAGCGAAGCGAAAAATGCTTTTCCATTATTTGTTTCAGTAAACTCCTGCACAAACTGCTGCAGATAGGGGTCGCTGGCAATCATAAAAGTGGTGATTGGAATTTTTGCTTTTTTACATTGTGTGGCAAGGCTCAAACAACGGGTAAGGATTTTTCTATCTACACCAAAACTGTTTTTATAATATTGCTTGCCGATTTTTAAGCAGGTAGGCTTACCATCTGTAATCATAAAAATTTGTTTGTTGGGGTTTCGCCTGCGGCGAAGAATATCCATTGCCAGTTCCAGACCCGCAACAGTATTTGTATGATAAGGTCCAACCTGCAAATATGGTAAATCCTTTACTTCAATGGGCCATGCATCATTTCCAAAAACAACAATATCCAGTGTATCTTTTGGGTATTTTGTTTTAATTAATTCTGCCAATGCCATAGCCACTTTTTTTGCAGGTGTAATCCTGTCTTCACCATATAAAATCATGGAGTGCGAAATGTCAATCATCAGCACTGTGCTCGTCTGCGATTTAAAATCTGTTTCCCTAATTTCCAGATCATCTTCGTGCATTTTAAAACTGTCTATTCCATGGTTTATCTGTGCATTTCTAATGGATGATGTAAAATCTATCTGCTCCATGCTGTCACCAAACTGAAACGGCCTTGTTTCTGGATTTATCTCATCTCCGCCGCCGGGTTTAAATGTTTGATGATTCCCTGATTTTGTTTTTTTAAGTTTTCCAAAAATCTCTTCCAGGCTGCTCTTTCTTATTGTTTGTTCTGTTTTGGCGGTAATTTTTATTTCGCCTTTCTGGTTATTTTCGTCTATGTACCCTTTCTTTTTTAGATCTTCTAAAAAGTCGCCAATTCCATATTCAGCATTGGTAAGTTTGTATTCCTTATCAAGTTCGTTCATCCATTGCATAGCTTCATTAAATTCTCCACTTGTATAAGTAAGAAGCTGTGTAAAAATTTTCATCAATTTTTCAAACCCTGTTTGTTCATTTGATGAAGGATCATATTTTGAAAAATTAAAACCAAGCATGTAGTGTATTTTATTATTTTTTGTATAATTTATTCGACCTGCAGTGTACTTGAAATATTAAAATTTAAAATTGCTGTATAGCAGGCCTAACCAACAGAATTTGTATAAAGTTAGCACTGTCATTATTGCCAAAGTATCGTAATGCGGAATAGAAAACTTTTTAACAACCAGCTACACATTTAGCATATTTTATTTATCTAAAAGCCCCGACCAAAAAATGGAACGGGGCAATTATAATTTATTTTATATTTTAGGGTTTTGTTGTATCTATTGGGTGTGTGTTTATTATTGCAGGGTTTTCTTTTACAGGTGTCATTTGCGTTTGTTTAAACTGCTGCTCCATTTGTAATAACCCACCGAGTAGTTGCGCATTTCTGTCTTCTTCATATTTCAGTGCAGCTCGTTTATTATCTGATAGGCTTTCATAATAAGCAGCCTGTTGCTCCATATCTTTTTTAAGTGCTGCAGTAACTTTTGTAATAAGAACAGAATCTCCTGCTTTGTAAGCTGCAATTAAAAACTGAAGTGATATCTGGTTTTGTTGCTGTTGTCTGCTAACCATACCGTAAGGCATATTAGTTTCCGACATTCCTTTATCACATTTGTTCAACAGTTTTTTTGCATCTTCTTTTCTTCCCCCATCGGCTAAATTAGAAGCAGCCTGTGCAAACGCTAACCGAATAGAATTTAGATGTCTGCGGTTTTCCTCATCAAAGTAAACAACCTTTTTATCAGCACCACCAAACAAAAATTTATTCATCATTTTATCCATAACCCAATCTTTATTTACTTCACCATTAATTATGGGTACAAGTCTGTACGATAATCCATCCTGACGAAGAAACTGCTGAAAACCTAATTCACCATAAGGAGACGTAAAATAAATAGGACGTTTCCATTTATTTGCTGCAATTATATTTAATATCGCTGCATCGTTTTTATACAAAACATTTTTAGGAATTTCAAACTGCATGGTAGGTAAAACAGAATCGTTGGCATTTACAGTACCGTTCTGTTTTACCAAAGCAATATCTACCGGCACAAAAACCTTTTTGCTTGGAAAAACATTTAAACTACTCCCATCCCTGCCCTGTTGAAGTTTAGCCGGATCATCACTTCCTGCATAATCTTTCATCATGGTAAACAAATCCATAAATTTAGTAGGATCTATGCCGGCCTGAGGCGCATTGTAAACTACATCTCTGCTTGAACCTCTTATTTGCTCTGCACTCCATATCGGATCTATTGGATCGCTCTGGTTTATTTTATAACGCAATTGGTTTATATACCAATCTGTACCAAGTAAACTTGTGTTTATAACACGAATATCGGGGCGAACGCCCAAAACTTCCTGTGCATACCAAAGTGGATAAGTATCATTATCGCCAAAGGTGAAAAGAATTGCATTAGGAGCACAACTTTCCAGGTAATCTGTTGCAAGATCAGGAGCTGTAGTTTTATTGCTCCTGTCATGGTCATCCCATTCCTGCGAGGCCATAATTACAGGTACCGCCAAAAGGCAAATTATACCCGCTGCTATAGATGCATTTTTAGTACTTTTTAAAACCGGGGTAAGCAGATCTTTTACATACAAAACACCGAGCCCTATCCAAATGGCAAATACATAAAATGATCCCACAAAGGCATAATCTCTTTCACGTGGCTGGTTACCCGCCATATTTAAATACATTGAAATTGCTATGCCTGTAAAAAAGAAAAATAAACCTATAACCAGTGCATCTCTTTTATCATTTTTAATTTGATAAACAAGCCCAAGGATACCAAGTATAAACGGTAACATATAAAGCTTGTTGTTTGCTTTATTGTTTTTAAGTGTATCAGGTAATTTGCTCTGGTCGCCAAGGCGGATATTATCATAAAAGCCAATGCCGGTTTTCCAGTTACCATCTCTTACATTACTCATTTGAACACCTTGAACATCGTTTTGTTTTCCGGCAAAATTCCACATAAAATAGCGCCAGTACATCCAATTAATTTGATAACTGAAAAAGAAACCAATGTTATCTGCCATCGTTGGCGGATGTTCATATGTACCATCTTTATTTTTTCCTATTTCAGCATAATCAGCATAATAATCTGCGTGCCCCTGGTCGTTGCTTTGGTCCCACATTCTTGGGAAAAAATGTTTGTCTTCAGGAGCATAAACATACTCAACTTTTCTTCCCTCTTTTTCGTACTTGTTACCTGCTTTTATATAAGTCTCTGTAACTTTTGAATCCTGTATCTGTGCAGTAAAATCCTGTCCAAAAAGTATCGGCCAATCCCCATATTGCTCACGAGATACATAGCTCATCAGGTTTACCGGATTATCTACTTCATTCATATCTACAGCCACATTTGCATTGCTGCGCACAAGTGTTGTTGAGTAAGAAGCAAAACAACCAAGCGTGATAAACAGAAAACTCCACAAACCAAGTTTGAGCAGATTCCAGTTTTTGTTATGGGCTACTTTTAAACCTACATAAACTAATGCAACAAGAACGATAAAGAAAAATGCAAACCCTGTAAAAAACGGTAGTCCAAAATCATTTACAAAAAGAATATCAAAACTGCCTGCACCCTTTACCGTCCATTGTATTAATGCCTTTTGTGCAAACCCGGTAATAACAATAGCCAGAATAAATGCGTAAAAAGTTCTTAAAGGAGTGACCCTGTATCTCTTATAAAAATATATCATTACAATGGCTGGAATAGTAAGGAGGTTAAGCAAATGCACCCCAATTGATAAACCCATTAAAAAAAATATTACTACAATATACCTATCCGCTTTTGTAAAATGCCCTCTAATACCTGCAAGCTGTTCAGCAGTTACTTCATCTTCCCATTTTAACATCAGCCAAAACAACAAGGCTGTAAAAAAAGAGGCTAATGCATATACTTCTGCTTCTACTGCACTATACCAAAAAGTATCTGAAAAAGTATAAGCCAACGCACCCACTGCACCTGCAGCCATTATGCCGATGATGGAACCTGAATTAATTTCTGTACCATTTTTAACAAACATCTTTTTTGCATAATGGGTAATTGACCAAAATAAAAACAAAATGGTGAAACCACTTGCCAAGGCACTCATTAAATTTATACCGGTGGCTGCATTTGCGGGGGAAAAGGGAGACATAAATAGTCTACCTATTAACACAAAAAAAGGAGCCCCGGGAGAATGTGGTATTTGTAGTTTGTATGCGCTGGAGGCAAACTCACCACAATCCCATAGACTGCCATTTTTTTCCATTGTTAAAACATAAACGGAACAGGCAATGATGCAAATTACCCAACCTGTAATATTATTAATGCGTTTAAAATTCATGGTAATGTAGTTAGTTATAAGGTCGCAAATATAAGTATGTTTAACCGTGAGGTAAAGTGACAAACTGTTTTTTATAAAAAAAATAAAAGAAGATTATTCATTTGATTTTGCGACCAATTTTACATTTTAAATGCTGACTAAATGATAAGCGTTAAAATAACCTGTTGAAACTATATTTATATTTTTACTATGAAAAAAGCCTTTATACAATTACATATTGCTGTTTTTCTTGCCGGCTTTACTGCAGTTTTAGGAAGACTTATTACCTTAAACGAAGGATTATTGGTTTGGTACCGATTGCTAATAACTGTACTTGTGCTAGCGGTGATACTTTATGTGAAAAAAGAATTTAAGAAAATTGATGCGAAAGATATTTTTAGAATGGCGGGTGTAGGAGGCATTATTGCGTTTCATTGGGTTACTTTTTATGGGAGCATTAAATACGGCAACATCTCCGTTGCGCTTGTATGTTTATCAGCAGCAGGTTTTTTTTCAGCTTTAATAGAACCCGTTCTTTTTAAAAAGAAAATTGTATTGGCTGAAGTTTTACTTGGACTTTTGGCAATTGCAGGCATTTACATCATTTTCGATTTTCACCCAAAATTCAAACTAGGTATTGCTTACGGCATTTTAGCGGCGCTTGGTGCTGCAATTTTTCCTATGTTCAATAAGCAACTCATAAAAGAATTTTCGCCCCGCACACTAACTTTTTACGAACTTTTTGGGGGATTTGTTATTCTTTCTTTGTTGCTTCCGTTTTATTTAAAGTTTACGCCTAATAGCTATTATATTCCCACCGTAACAGATTTTGGATGGTTAATAATATTGGCGGTAATCTGTACGGTGCTGTGCTTTGATTTACAACTAAAGGCTTTAAGAAAAATATCAGCATTTACCTCTAACCTGATGTACAATTTAGAACCTTTATATGGAATAGTACTTGCATTTATATTTTTTGGAGAAGGCAAATCTTTTCATAAGGAATTTTACATTGGTGTTGCACTTATTTTACTGGCAATTGTATTACAAATGTTTAGGTTACTAAAACAGGCAAAAATTAAAAGTTTAGCGAAGTGATTGGTTTTCTGATATTATTGCATTAATTACTTAGAGAAATAAAAGATTGTTATTTGCAGGTATTTTAATAAAAAGAAATGTAGAACTAAGAAATTTTATTTCTGTGATTTTTTTATAATCCCGTTTATTTATAAATATAATTCATTACTTTTGCCCTCCAAAATTTAAGGACAATGGCACGAGTATGTGAACTTACGGGTAAGAGACCAATTACAGGTAACAAGGTATCTCACTCAAATATAAAAACAAAGCGCAGGTTTTTACCTAACCTTCAAACAAAGCGCTATTTTCTTGCAGAAGAAGATAAATGGATAACTATGAAAATATCTTCAGAAGCGATCCGTACAATCAACAAAAACGGGTTATATGCTACAGTAAAATCTATGCGTGCAGCCGGTTCTAAAATCTAAATTAAGTAATTAAGATTGTTTAAGGTTTGGTATATAATACAAATTTTGACCTTCAAATTTTCAAATTAATAAAATGGCAAAGAAAGGAAACAGAGTGCAGGTTATTATGGAATGCACTGAACATAAAACCAGCGGTAAACCCGGCACCAGCCGTTATATTACTACCAAAAATAAAAAAAATACCACCGAGCGTTTGGAGCTAAAGAAATTTAACGCCATTCTAAAAAAGGTAACAGTTCATAAAGAAATTAAATAATTAAGCAAATTAGCCAACCTGAAAATTGGCACATTTTTACATTTTCAAATTAATATATCATGGCAAAAGCAGCCAAAACGGCGATAAAAACCAAAGATCAAAAAGCAGCAGCTGATGCAAAGAACTGGACCAAAGTAATACGCACAATACGTAGTGCTAAAACCGGCGCTTATACTTTTAAAGAATCTATTGTACATAAAGATAAAATTCAAGCTCACCTGGCTCAATAATTTTATTTTGATATTTTATTTAAAGCTGTCTCTTTTTATAGAGATGGCTTTTTTAATTAAATAAATCTAAAATTGGTATCAGCTTATTTGCATAAATAGGTTTGTCGTTTTACAGACAAGATTTTTAAACGAATGGGGTTACTTTTGCTTAAAAATAATTAAGCATTTAAAAATTAAACATGGGTCTATTTGATAAATTATTTGGAAAGAAAAAAGAAGAACAGGAAGCAGTAGATACCGGATTACAAAAAACCAGAGAAGGATTTTTTAGTAAAATAACAAAAGCAATTGCAGGCAAAAACAATGTAGATGAAGATGTATTGGATGCTCTTGAAGATGCACTAGTAAGTGCAGATGTTGGGATAGAAACAACAGTAAAAATTATTGAGAATATAGAAAAAAGAGTAGCAAAAGATAAATACATTAATACAGCAGAACTAAACGGTATTTTGAAACAGGAAATTGAAATGTTGCTGGTAACCTCTACAGCAGATAGTTCTTACGAAAATTATGAATTACCGACAGGCCACAAACCACATGTTATTTTAGTAGTTGGGGTTAATGGTGTAGGAAAAACGACAACCATTGGCAAGTTAGCTTACAATTTTTCCAAGGCGGGTAAATCAGTATTGTTAGGTGCTGCAGATACTTTTAGAGCTGCTGCTGTTGAGCAGTTAACCATTTGGAGTGAGCGAACCGGCGTTCCTATAGTTAAGAGAGAACAAGGTAGCGATCCCGCATCAGTTGCCTACGATACAGTTGTAAGTGGTGTTGCTAGAAATTCAGATGTGATCTTAATAGATACTGCAGGAAGGTTACACAACAAAGCACATTTGATGGACGAACTGAGTAAAATTAAAAAAGTAATTCAGAAAGTGATACCTGATGCGCCACACGAAGTGATGCTCGTTTTAGACGGAAGTACAGGACAAAATGCTTTGGAACAGGCAACGCAATTTACTGCGGCCACAGAAGTAACGGCATTAAGTATTACGAAACTCGATGGAACTGCAAAAGGTGGAGTCGTTATTGCAATTGCTGATCAATTTAAAATTCCCGTAAAGTTTATAGGTGTTGGTGAAAAAATGGAGGATCTGTTGGTTTTTAACGGACAACAATTTGTAAATGGATTATTTTCAGACCTCACTTAATTTCCGTTAAAACACCTGCTAATTACTAAAAAAAAATGGCTGCTTAATTAATAAGCAGCCATTTTTTGAAAACGTTCATTTTATTTTACAAAATGAAACAATTCACTTTCAAGTTTTCTTACCTTAATATATTTTGCAGTAGCATCATCAGCTGATCTGTAACCTACAGGCATGATAACCACAGATTTTAAACCTTTTTCAGTAAGTCCAAGTATTTCATCAAACTGTGCAGCATCAAAACCTTCCATAGGGCAAGCATCAACTTTTTGCTCAGCAGCAGCTGCAAGTGCAGTACCCAAGGCAATGTATGCTTGCTTTGCTGACCATATTTGTTGTTGCTCAGCAGGCAATGCGCCAACTGTGCCCAAAATCATTCCTTTGTAACCATCTAATGCTTCAACGGGCATACTGCGGGTTGTAGCGACAAGGTTTATAAAACCTTCTATATCTGCGGTTGTAATTTTTAACGGTACTGCAAATACCAATACTGCAGAACTACTTCCCACTTGAGCCTGGCCATAAGCAGCTTCCTGTAATTTTAATTTAATTTCTTTATTACTTACGACTAAAATAGTAAAAGGTTGTAAGCCATAAGAAGTTGCAGCTAGATTTGTTGCTTTTAAAATAGCTGTTAACTTTTCATCAGAAACAGTTTCGCCATTCATATTTTTTGTAGCGTATCGCCAGTTAAGATCTTGTATTAAACTCATTGTTATTGTGATTTACTTTTTGATCTCAAAGCTATTAAAGTTTTTTATATTAATGTTTAAACATCGATTTAAAACCAATTTTTTCCGCATTTAATTTTTAAGACCAAACATATAAATTGAGCAAAAAAAAAGCTGCCAACTGGCAGCCAGTTTTAAAAATTGTAATTAATTAATTTTTATAACTTTTCCGCCACCAAGTTTATTACCTGAGTTATCCATAATATAAATCATGTAAATACCATTTTGCATTCCACTCATGTCAACATCCATTCTTCCGAAAGTGCCGGTTATTGCGTAAGCTTTTGAAAATACCCTTACACCTTTTTCATCATAAATATTCAGCATCGTTCCTCTGTTTGTACTGGTAGAATTATTATACCTTACCTGCATTGTTGTGCTCACAGGATTGGGATATATAAATACCCTATTTGCAATTAAATTATCACTTTTAGAGGCTAGGGTGTTAATTACATTTGAAACACTTTGACAACCCGTTGAAATATCTATAATGGTAACCTGGTAAGTTGCTTCATCATCTACTGCCAGCGTTATAGAGGAAGCAGTTAAAGTATTTGGAATAATAGTTCCATTGCGTTTCCATGAATAAAGAATATTTAAATTACCCGGATTGACTGTTGCAATAATCATTGAGTTAACTGCAGCATTTGTATTAGAGACAGCTGCTGCTGCTATATCTACTACAGGTTTTTTACTTAAGGTAAGCGAAACTCCCGGCGTTATAATAAATCCGCAGGGTTGTTGTGTAACTACAACTCTATAAAAATTTCCGCTCAAAGACATTGGTGCATTAGTAATAGTATAATTAGAAATGGTACCGCTGCTTGCAAGAGAAGAAGGTACCCCCCGAGAAACATTATCATATGTGGTTCCTCCATCTGTACTCACTTGCCATTGATAGGTTAAGTTACCCCCAACAGCAGTAACGGAAAAAGTATAATTATCTAAAGTACATCCACTTTGAGATAATGGGTTTTGTGTTACTACAACAGGATTAATAACTGTAAGGATTACAACATTTGAGGTTGTAATAGTTGATGGAGAATCAGTACTTACAATATTTACCCTATACAAATTCCCATTATCTGCTGGCACCGTCGTAGGAGTTGTGTAAGAAGCATTAGTGGCACCGGGAATATCTGTATAAACTGTTGGAGTAGCCACTAAAGCTTTTTGCCATTGATACGTTAAACCTATCCCTGTAGCTGTAACCGAAAATGTAGCCGCATTAGAAACACATGTCGTTTGAGAAAATGGTTGTGCAGTAATTATTGCACCCGTGTTAACCGAAAAGTTTGCATCTGAAATGTCAAAAAAAATGTTACCTATAGCTTCTACTTTAATTCTGCCTGTGGTTGTAGGACCCACAGGAATTATTACAGATTTTGTCCCATCATTAGCTGTGCTTGCTACTAAGACTTTTGGAAAAGATAATCCACCATCAGTCGAGTAGCTGATTTTTACATTTGAACAACTTACAGGTGGCATTGTTGTATTATTTACACTCCATGTAATAGTTTGTGTTGAACCGCCAGCATAAGAAACATTGGTATTAGGCGAAGTTACCTGAAAGGGTCCTGAACTATTAGAAACAGTGATCATCATATCGGTAAAGGAAGTCTGACCAACTTTTACAGGTATTGTAGAACTATAAGTCGCATTATCTCTAACAGTCAAACGAAAATTTAATGTTCTCGCAACAGAACTCAAGGCTTCTATCGTTGCAATAGCATCACCCCCGGGTAAAGGACCCGTCGTAAAAGAACCTGCTAAAATTGAAGCTAAACGAGGAAAATATCTTGTAGGCGAAACAGTTGGGCTAAATGATAACCAATTAGGTCCTGTTAATTTTGTGGGATTTGCTACACTTGCATTACCGGTAGTAGTTGAATTATCATTTTGTTCCCAGCAATAAGTAAGTAAATCTCCAGGGTTAGCATCAGTTGCTGAACCTGTTAAAGCAAAGGGTGTACTTATAGGAATTGTATAATTAGGTACCGCAGCTACAACCGGAGTAGCATTTATTGCCGAAATATTTATAGTTTTCGGACAAGACTTTATAGCTAAATTAGCTTGTATTTGTTGTATAGATGCTTCATGAAATATATCGATAGAATGAGGAGCAACATCTTGGTTGGTAATTCCTGCATATCCCATAATTGTTATACCTGATCCAATTTCTTTTTGAACACCTGTACCTTCATTTGAAAATGAAAATGTATGATTTGCGCCAAGTTGATGACCAACTTCATGAGCTACATAATCAATGTCAAAGTTATCGCCTTGAGGTATGCCATCCGCAGGTGAAGTAATACCTGATCCTTTGCCATTATCGATAGCTTGTCCAGTACTGTCTAAGGTAGGACTAACACATACGCAACCAACACAACCTGCATTTCCACCACCACCAGATGCGCCAAACATATGACCAATATCATAATTGGCTTCCCCAATTTTTGCTGTTAAAGTCCGCTGTAATTGCAAATTCCATTCACTTAAAGTTGTATAAGGATCAGTAACAGGGTCATAAAAAATTACATCTGTTGTATTTGCAATTAAATTAAGGTGCACAGCAAGATCTTTTTCATAAACACCATTACACCGTGTTAATGTAGCATTATAAGCAGCCAACACCAAGCCAACCTGTGCAGGGCTTGTGGCACCAAAAAAATTAGCATATTCTCCGTTGCAAGATTGTGCAAGGCGCAAAGTTTTTAATTCGCCTGCAGAGCTTGAGGGTTTGTTATTAGACAAAATCTGCATATTTAAATTATCCATTAAGTTACGATCAGTTGTTGTACATGTCCAAGGTAGTTTTCCATTATTTCTTTGAGATTTAAAAACTGCATAAACAGTATGGTCTTTTGAATATGCTTCTATAAATTCGTTTTCATTTTCTGTTCTAAAAATCATAGATTGAATGCTATGAGGGGATATGCTCAATTTTAAAGTTGCATTTTTGTCAGTGATTCCTTTACCAGAAAATGCTCTTATTTCTGTAAATTTTGACTGAAGATCAGGTTCAAAATTGGAAGCCTCAACGATTTCAAATTGTTCAATATTTCCATTTGAGTTTGGGAGAGAGATTACAGTGGTATGCTTATTGAATTTATTATCAATAACAGAAAACAATTCTCGTCTTAAAGGACTTATGTCAAGTTTAAATAATTTAAATTCTTTAGGAAAAGACTGTCTTAGAACAGCTTTATCAATTATAATTTTATTATCGTTTTCTCTGTGTAAAGACCAGACTTTATCTGTTTGCGAAAAACCTAACGTCGCATATAATAGAAACGAGAAGGTTATAATTAAAATTTTATTCATAGTGTATTGCTAAATTATACAAAAAAGGTAAATAATCCTCTTAAATAAATTGTATAATTTGCTTAAATAATGTATTCTAAAATCTATTTTTAATATGCCGCTTATAGAATTTTCAAATAAAGGCCTCTATTGCCCACAAGGCAATTTTTATATTGACCCATGGAAGCCCGTTGATTTCGCTGTTATTAGTCACGGACACAGCGACCATGCAAGATGGGGTAGCAAGAAATACCTTTGTCACCATGACACTAAACCTATACTGCAATTGCGATTAGGAGAAAATGAATACCATTCCGTAGGATGGAATGAACCCGTTTTTATGAATGGAGTAAGCATTTCACTTTTCCCCGCAGGGCATATCATTGGCAGTGCACAGGTTAGAGTTGAACACAAAGGTGAAGTTTGGGTTTTTACGGGAGATTATAAAACAGAAGATGATGGCATAAGCACAGCATATGAACCGGTAAAATGCAGTACGTTTATTACAGAATCTACTTTTGGATTACCTATTTATAAATGGAAACCGCAAGATGAAATTTTTGAAGAGATGAAAAACTGGATTTATACTAATAAATCGAATGGAAAAAACAGCATCTTTATTGCATACAGCTTAGGAAAAGCACAAAGAATTTTAAAACCATTGGCAGAAACCGGACTACCAATTTATGCACATGGGGCAGTTTACAATATGCATACTACTTTGCAGGCGGCAGGTTGGGTATTGCCTGATGTAAAAAGAATTACCACTGAAACGACAAAAGAAGAACTGAAAGAATGCATCGTAATTGCGCCATCAAGTGCGGAAGGCAGCCCCTGGATGAAAAGGTTTTCCCCATATGCAACGGGCATTTGCAGCGGATGGATGCAGGTACGTGGGAATGTTCGCAGAAAAAATGCTGATGCCGGTTTTGCTTTAAGTGACCATTGCGATTGGGAAGGATTACTAACAGCAGTAAAAGCTACAGGTGCAGAAAAAGTTTATGCTACACATGGCTTTCAATCAACCTTTAGCAGATATTTAAATCAATTGGGCATTGAAGCCGGTGAAGTAAAAACGGAATACGGGAACGAAGAGCAAACGGAAAATGAAAATGCGAATAGTGATATTGTGAATATTGAATTGTGAATTTTGTAAAGTCTTGTGTCTAAAATCTAACATCTTAAATCTACATGAAGCGTTTTGCAGAACTTATAATGAAGCTGGCTACCACCGCAAAAACAAATGCAAAGCTCGAGGCTATTCGTGCTTACTTTTCAGAAGCAAACAGTGAGGATAAAATTTGGGTTATTGCATTGTTTACCGGCCGCAGGCCAAAAAGATCGGTGAACAGCGCATTACTGCGTGCAAGTTGCATGAAAGCTGCAAACATAGACCCATGGCTGTTTGAGGAATGCTATCATACAGTTGGCGATTTGGCAGAAACAATCTCTTTATTAATTCCTGAAAGTGATATCGATACAAAAGATGTAGTAGAATATTCACTTTCTCATTACATGAATTTGCTTCGAAATATTGGTAAGAAAGATGACGATGTGAAAGCGTTGTTTGTTACAGCGGCATGGACGCAAATGAACAGAAGTGAAATATTTGTTTTTAATAAGTTAATGACCGGAGGTTTTAGAATTGGGGTTTCTCAAAAGTTGATGGTAAATGCCATTGCTAAAACAACAGCTGTTTCTCCCTCAATAATTGCACACAGGATTATGGGCGATTGGAACCCTGCTACAATTTCTTTTGATGAGCTGATGAGCACGGAGCACAGTGCTGCAGATGACAGCAAGCCTTATCCTTTTTACCTTGCTTACGCATTAGAAAATGAAGTGAATGAATTGGGCAATGAAAATGAGTGGCAGGCTGAATGGAAATGGGATGGCATAAGGGGACAAATTATAAAACGCAATGACGAGTTGTTTGTGTGGAGCCGGGGAGAGGAATTGATGACAGATAAATTTCCTGAGTATAAAATTTTACAGGAATTGTTGCCAAATGGAACTGCTATTGACGGAGAGATTATCAGCCTTGCAACGCCGCCTGTAGAAGGTAATTTCGCCCCACTTCCCTTTTCAGCTTTGCAAACAAGAATAGGCAGAAAAAATATTACTGCTAAGCAATTGAAAGAAGCTCCTGTTGGTTTTATTGCCTACGATATTATTGAAGAAAATGGAGAAGATATAAGAATGATGTCGATGTTAGAAAGAAGAAAAAAACTGGAAGAAATTATAAACAAAATCAATGTTACGTTTCTGCATTTATCTCCCATCATCAATTTTAATAATTGGGAAGAATTAACTACTATAAGAAAACAAAGCAGAGACATGGGTAGTGAAGGCATCATGCTTAAAAGAAAAAATTCGGAATACAAAGATGGGAGAAAACGTGGTGATTGGTGGAAATGGAAAATAGATCCGCTGACAATTGATGCAGTTATGATTTATGCACAAAAAGGTAGCGGAAGGAGAAGTAATTTATACACTGATTACACTTTTGCTGTAAGAGATGGCGACAATTTAGTAACGTTTGCAAAAGCTTACAGCGGGCTTACTGACAAAGAATTTGCACAGGTAGATAATTTTGTAAAAAGAAATTCTATAGAAAAGTTTGGACCGGTTAGAACTGTAAAACCAGAACTTATTTTTGAACTGGCTTTTGAAGGAATTGCAGAAAGTAAAAGACATAAAAGTGGCGTGGCATTGCGTTTTCCACGAATGAGCAGGTGGCGAAAAGATAAAAAACTGCAAGATATAAATACACTCGATGATCTAAAAATGATGCTGAAGGTATTTAATGATCAGTATAGTTCTTCTGTACAAAATGATACAATTTAATGACTGATAACAAAATTAAACTCTCCACCTCACACGGTTTTAAAATTATAAAACAGTGGCTTGATAAGCAAGAAAGAAAACCATTTATATTTCAAAAAGAAACTTGGGAAAATATTATTAACACTCGTTCAGGACTGGTGAATGCACCTACTGGTTTTGGCAAAACATATTCCGTTTTTTTAGGCGCACTCATTCAATTTATTAATGATAATCCAAAAGATTTTTTAACAAAAAAAAATAATGGATTACAGTTATTATGGATAACACCGTTGCGTGCATTGGCAAAAGATATTGAACGTGCAATGCTGGAAGTTGTTGAAGAACTAGGGATAGCGTGGAAAATCGGATCAAGAAACGGTGATACACCCATCGCAGAAAGAGCAAAACAAAAACGCCAGCTGCCGGAAGTTTTGATTATAACACCGGAGAGTTTGCATCTTTTTCTTGCACAAAAAAACTATGCGGGAACATTTAAAAATCTAAAAATAATTGCTGTAGATGAATGGCATGAGTTATTGGGAAGTAAACGTGGTGTTCAGGTAGAGTTGGCCGTAGCAAGAATAGTTAGTTTGAGAAGAAAGGAATTGGTAGAAAAGGAATTAGGAATTGGGGATTTGGAATTAGGAGCTAGCGAAGTCTCTAAAAAAAATTTAAAAGCTAAAAGTTTAAAGAGTACCCAAATTCCAAATTCCCAATTACCGGTACCTGTCTCCGTTTGGGGAATCAGTGCAACCATTGGTAATCTTGAAGAAGCAAAAGATGTTTTGATGAGTTCTTTAAAAATGGAAGGAATTATTATTAAAGCAAACGTTCATAAAAAGTTTGAAATAGAATCCATCATCCCGGAAGAGATAGAAAAATATCCATGGGCAGGGCATTTAGGAATAAAACTGGCAGATAGAATTTTACCGATTTTAGAAAATAATAAAACCACACTTGTATTTATTAATACACGAGGGATGAGCGAAATGTGGTACCAGACATTATTAACTGTGGGTCCGGAACTGGCCGGGGCTGTGGCTTTACACCACGGAAGTATTGAAAGAGAATTAAGAACGTGGGTGGAAACAGCATTACATCAGGGAATTTTAAAGGCAGTAGTATGTACTTCGAGTTTAGATTTGGGTGTGGATTTTCGCCCCGTAGAAATGGTAATACAGGTTGGTTCACCAAAAGGTGTAGCAAGATTTTTACAGCGTGCCGGCAGAAGCGGGCACCAGCCCGATGCGGTCAGTAAAATTTATTTTTTACCTACACATTCTTTAGAATTAATTGAAGCTGCAGCATTAAAGGAAGCGATTTCCAATCAGTTTATTGAAAGTCGTTTACCGTTGTTGATGTGTTTTGATGTATTGATTCAATACCTCTGCACACTTGCTATTTCTGATGGATTTTATGCAGATGAAATGTATGAAGAAATAAAATCTACTTATTGTTTTAGTGAAATAAATAAAGAAGAATGGCTTCAGATTCTACAATTTATCACTGTAGGTGGAATTGCATTGCGTGAATACGATGATTTTAAAAAAGTAGAAATAATTGATGGATTGTACAAAATAAACAACAAGCGAATTGCCATGCGCCACCGCATGCATATTGGTACCATTGTTAGCGACGCCATGCTGAAAGTTAAATTTATGAGTGGTGGTTTTATTGGTGTTATTGAAGAATACTTTATCTCCAAACTCAAGCCTGGAGATGTTTTCACCCTTGCAGGCAGAAACCTAGAGTTTGTAATGATAAAAGAAATGACCGTGCAGGTAAGAAAAAGTAATTCTAAGAAATCAATTGTACCTAGTTGGAATGGTGGAAGATTACCGCTTAGTTCGCAACTTGGTTTTATGCTCCGCAAAAAATTAAATGATGCAGCAACTACTGATCATTTTTCTGAAAAAGAAAAGGAACTTTCTGCATTGGAACCCTTGTTTAATTTACAGAAAAAATTATCAGCCGTACCAAAAGAAAATGAATTATTGATAGAACATATTGAAACAAAAGATGGGTTTCATTTATTTATTTATCCTTTTGAGGGAAGACTGGTGCATGAAGCAATGGCAGCATTATTATCTTACCGCATCAGCAAAATAATTCCCATTACTTTTTCTTTTGCCATGAATGATTATGGTTTTGAACTTTTAAGCGATCAGCCAATACCGCTGGATGACAGCAATGTATATGAATTATTTGCAGAAGAAAATTTATACGAAGATATTCAGCGAAGTGTGAATGCGGGAGAAATGGCTAGACGAAAATTCCGTGATATTGCTGTAATTGGCGGATTAATTTTTCAGGGAATGCCGGGAGAATTCGTGAAGCAAAAACATTTACAATCTTCTGCAAGTTTGCTGTTTAATGTGTTGTCAGAATATGAGCCCAACAGTCTTTTATTACGCCAGGCATACAATGAAGTGATGCAGCAACAAATGGATGAAATACGTTTACGAAATATGCTGCAGCGAATTGCGAAAAGTGATATCAAAATTACTTACCCGGTAAAACTTACACCATTTTGTTTCCCCATAAAAGTTGACAGCATTAGAGAAACAGTTTCGTCAGAAAAACTGGAAGACCGTGTTTTACGCATGCAAAAAATGTTGCAATAATTTAATTGTACAATTCGCAAAAGTCTTTAGCAACTTTAATAATATGATCAATATCGCTCTGCGATAAAGCATTGTTTAAAAACCAGCTTTCAAATGCAGAGGGTGGCAAATAAATACCATTATCTAAATTAAAATGAAAATATTTTTTAAAGAGTTCATTGTTACAATCTGCGGCAGATGCAAAGTCAGTAACCGGTTTTTGAGAAAAATGTACACTGATCATACTACCCAATCTATTAATTTGAACAGCTAATTTGGAGTTGTTAAAAACTTCTTCTAACCCTTTATGCAACATTTCTGTTTTGGCATTCAATTCTTCGTAAATAGAAGGATTATTTTTAAGTTCAGAAAGTAAAGTAAACCCTGCCATCATAGCCAATGGATTGCCACTAAGTGTTCCTGCCTGGTAAACATTTCCCAGTGGAGCAATACATTCCATTATTTCTCTCTTACCGCCAAAAGCGCCTACCGGTAGACCTGCACCAATAATTTTACCATAAGTTATTAAGTCTGCATCAATTTTTAAAAGTTCCTGTGCACCACCGGCACTTAATCTAAAACCTGTCATCACTTCATCAAAAATCAATACAATTTTTTCATCATCGCAAATTTTTCTAATGGCTTCTAAAAACCCCGGAGCAGGCAAAATACAACCCATGTTTCCGCCAACAGCTTCAATAATAATAGCAGCAATTTCTCCTTTGTTTTCTGCAACTAATTTTTCTACTTCTTCAATATTATTATAAGAAGCAACCAAAGTATCTTTTGCAACTGCATCACTTATTCCCGGTACATTTTGAATATTTAATGTAGCCATACCACTCCCTGCTTTTACTAAAAAGGCATCTGCATGACCATGATAACAGCCATCAAATTTTATAAATTTATTTTTTCCCGTATAACCACGGGCCAAGCGAATGGCGCTCATGCAAGCTTCCGTTCCGCTGTTTACCATCCTCAATAAATCAACATTGGGTACCATTGATTTTATAAGTTTAGCCATTTTTGTTTCAAGCTCCGTTGGGGCACCATAGCTTGTACCTTTTGTGACCTGTTCCTGTATTGCTGCTGTAATTTTTGGATATGCATGCCCTAAAATCATTGGTCCCCACGACGAAATACAATCAATATATTTATTACCATCTTCATCATACAGATAAGTTCCTTCTGCATTTTTTATAAAAATTGGGCTACCTCCCACGCTTTTAAAAGCCCTTACCGGTGAGTTAACACCGCCAGGAATATATTGTTTTGCTTCTTCAAAAAGTTTATTACTTGTTGTATTGTTCATTGGTGATTTGGGAATGGTGAATTGTCTTTTATCTTTTATTTTTTGTCTTTTGTCTTTTGTCTTTTGTCTTTTGTCTTTTGTCATTTTAATGCGATGCGCTCAATACTAACTATTTAATATCCTAACAATATCTTTCGCAAAGTATGTTGCTATTAGATCTGCACCGGCTCTTTTTATAGAACTGACTGTTTCAAAAATCGCTTTCTCTTCATTCAGCCAGCCCTTTTCTGCAGCAGCTTTTATCATGGCATATTCGCCACTTACCTGGTATGCAGCCACCGGTACATTTACCACATTTTTTACTTCCCGAATTATATCGAGATAACTTAATGCAGGTTTTATCATTACAATATCAGCACCTTCTTCTACATCCAACAATGTTTCTTTGATGGCTTCTTTGCGGTTAGCAAAATCCATCTGGTAAGTTTTTTTATCACCAAAACCTGGCGCACTATCAAGCGCATCTCTAAAAGGACCATAAAAACAGGAAGCATATTTTGCGCTGTAACTAAGTATACCTGTATTTGTAAAATTATTCTGTTCCAGTGCTTTTCTGATGGCTCCTATTCTTCCATCCATCATATCGCTTGGGGCTACAATATCGGCACCTGCTGCAGCATGGCTCACACTCATTGCCGCCAATACTTCCACTGTTGGGTCGTTTACAATCTGGTTATTTTCTACAATTCCATCATGGCCAAAAGTTGAAAATGGATCGAGTGCTACATCCGTCATAACAATCATTTCGGGCACTGCATTTTTAATAGCTTTAATGCTTCGTTGCATTAATCCATTAGAGTTTAATGCTTCTGTACCTTTATTATCTTTTAAATTATCATCGCACTTAATAAACAACAGTACAGCCTTTAAACCCAATGCCCACATATGTTTTACTTCTTCAACCGTATTATCTAAACTGTACCTATAGTAGCCGGACATAGAAGAAATTTCTTCTTTAACATGATTTCCTTCCACAATAAAAAGCGGAGCAATAAAATCATTTGGAGTTATGATAGTTTCTGCAACCAAACTTCTTATTGCCGGAGATTGCCTTAAAATTCTACCTCTTTTTTGTAAATACATTATTGTTAATTGTAAATAGTAAATATTGAAGCACCCATTTTCGTTTTAGCATGTATTTGCTATATCCGCCAATGCATTTTTTTCTTCGTTTGGAATTTCGCCAACCCAATTTTTAGGTATCAAAAAAACTTGCTGTATTTTTTCTTCCTCACTGTTTTTTTTAGGTTGATAATCATAATCGAATCTTACAGTCGGGGGAAGACTCATTAAAATACTCTCTGTTCTTCCGTTTGTGTGAAGACCAAATAATGTTCCTCTGTCGTGCACTAAATTGAATTCTACATATCGACCTCTTCTTATTTCCTGCCAGTATTTTTGAGATTCGGTGAAAGGAAGATTTTTTCTTTTCTCTACAATCGGCAGGTAAGCATTAAGAAAAGCATGTCCACAATCTGAAGCAAAATTTAACCAATCGTCTGCTGTTTTTTCCGGTGATGCTCTCTGGTAGTCGTAAAATATTCCGCCCACTCCCCTGCGCTCATTATTACGGTGTTTGTTTACAAAGTAATCATCACAGTTTTTTTTAAACAGTGGATAAAAGTCTCTCTCAAAATCGTCACAACAATTTTTATAAGCCAAGTGAAAATTTTTCACATCTTCATCAAATAAATAATAAGGTGTAAGATCTGTACCACCACCAAACCAAGCATCAGCAATGCTTCCATCTTCATTATACAATTCAAAATACCTGTAATTAAAATGCACGGTTGGTACAAATGGATTTAAAGGATGAATAACACTTGAAATACCGCAGGCAAACCAAGTATGCCCTTCTATTTTTAATTGTTTGCGCATATTGTCTGTAACATCTCCATAAACCACAGATGTATTTACACCGCCTTTTTCAAAAACATTTCCTTCCACAATTACTTTTGTTATACCGCCACCACCTTCAGGTCTATTCCATTCATCTGTTTTAAAAAAAGCTTTTCCGTCACATTTTTCTACTGCTTGGCAAATGGTATTTTGCAAAGAATGTATGAGCATTATGAACTTTTCTTTTGTTGGCATTTGATTGATATTTATGAGTCATTATTCCCGTATTCACCCTCTCCATTCCTTAACCGCATCTACAAATGCTCTTGCATGGTCTACCGGAATATTGGGCGTCATACCATGACCGAGATTTGCAATGTAACGTTGTGCCCCAAAAGCGTTGATCATATTATGAACATCCGTTCTAATTTCTGCTGTTGTCTGTAATAATTTTGCAGGGTCTAGATTGCCCTGAAGTGTTACGTATGGCCCTACCAACTCTCTTGCAAATTGCGGTTTAATGCACCAGTCTACACCCATTGCCATTGTACCATTATCAGCTAAATCCTTCATCGCATACCAACTTCCTTTAGGATATAAAATTACCGGGCAAAGCGGTTGTAAATCTTGCTGTATCTGCAATAAATAAGGCTGAGCCCAACTTTCAAAATCTGCAGGAGAAAGTAAACCACTCCAACTATCAAATACCTGTAACACATCTGCACCTGCTGTTCTTTGTGCTTTTAAATATAATATGGTCGTATCAGTTATCATTTGCAATAATTGCCTTGCCGCAAGCGGATGCTGGTAACAAAATGCTTTTGCTTTATCAAATGTTTTACTGCCTTTACCCTCCACCATATAACACAAAATAGTAAATGGCGCACCTGCAAAACCTATAAGTGGTATTTTTTTGTCCAGCGTTTTTTTGGTGAGGGTAATTGCTTCCATCACATAATGCAATCGCTCTGCAACATCAGGCACTACGACTCTCTGTAAATCTTCAGGTATTTTAATTGGTTCAGGTAATAACGGCCCCTGTCCTTCATTCATCTGCACTTCCAAACCCATTGCCTGCGGTATAACAAGTATATCACTAAATAAAATTGCCGCATCTACACCAATAATATCTACGGGCTGCAAAGTAATTTCACAAACCAATTCAGGCGTTTGCACTCTTGTAAAAAAATCATATTTTCTTTTGAGTACCATGTATTCGGGCAAATAACGACCTGCCTGTCTCATCATCCAAACCGGCGGCCTGCCCACTTTATCTCCCCTTAAAGCCTTTAAAAACAAGTCGTTTTTTATACCTGAAATATTATCTGTTGATACCAATAAATCGCTCATTTAACTCAAATTTTTTTCTTTAATTATTCAATTTTTTATATTAAAATAGTTTAATACTACATCTATCATTACCTGTTGTGAAGGATAGTTACTGACTATTATTTTGTTTGTTATTTTATACTCCTTCAATGCATTGGCTGTTGTATAACCTATACAAAAACAGGTCGTGGTTTTTGGCAAAATATTTTCTTTAAAAAAACTTTGTATAGCGCTTGGGCTAAAAAATAAAATTGCCTGAAAACCATTGTTGATTTTTTTTGGCTGCTCAATATTTTTGTATAAAACAAGTTCTGTTAATACAATTCCTGCCTCTATCAATATTAACGGTAGCTCATCTCTCCTTTTTTCTCCACAAAAGAAAACCACTTCTCTAAAGTTTTTTTCTTTAATTATTTTATTAGCTAAGTCTGTTGCATTATCCGCTACGTGTACTGCAGAAAATCCTTCATCTAAAAGTGCTTTTTGCGTTTCTCCGCTTAGCGTACAAAAAATAGCTTTTTTATTTATTTTGATTTTACTATCAGCTGCCTGCTTAATAAAACTACGAACAGCATTTTTACTTGTAAAGATATAATTTGAGTTGTGCTCATTCAGGACAGAATTGAACTGCGTATTCTTAATTTCTTCTATTTTAATAAAATCATGTTCTATTATATTAAAATCATTATCAACCAACTGCTGCAAGATGTACGGTTTTAAAATTTTGGTAGAAAATATGCTGAAATTATTCTTCATTTTCTACTACATTTTTATTAAATCCATCAACAATTTCTTTACCACCTTTATTCAAAATATCCTGTGCAGCTAAAGCACCAATATTTTTGTATTCATCGATTTTGCCCGTAATTTTTACATCTACTTTCTTCTCGCCATTAGGCGATAAAATATTTCCTTTAAAAATTATTTCATTATTTTTTAGAATAGCATAAGCACCAATTGGCGTGCTGCAACCACCCATTAAAATCCGTAGAAAATCTTTTTCAACCTGTGTGCAAATCTGCGTATCAAAGTCATTTAATGCTGCGCAGTAATTCAATGCATCGGTATCATTTTCTCTGCAAACGATGGCAATTGCACCCTGTGCCGGCGCAGGCAACATCCAATCCAATTCAATAGTATGTAAATGACCAAACCCAAGCCTTTCCAAACCCGCTGCTGCAAACACAGCTCCATGCCATTGGGAATTGTTTACTTTTTTTAACCTGTTATTTACATTGCCTCTTAAGTTTTCTATCTGCGCACTGTTAAACCTGTGCAACAATTGTGCTTTACGTCTGGCACTACTGGTTGCTATAATAAATTTTGGAAAATTATTATTAGGAGTTTCAGATAAATTATTATTTTTAAACTTATCAGAAAAAAAATTGTTCATCAATGATGTAGTTACCAGACTTTCTCCTACATCATTCTTCAATTCTTTTATTCCATCAAAAGATAATTCCTCTTTTGTAAATACCCTTTCTCTGTTTACAACCAATACATCCTGAGGATTACCCCTTTTAAGTACAGCTGCTATTACAAGCCCATTTGCAAGTTTTGTTGGAATATCTTTAAAAGAATGTACTGCAATATCTATCCTGTTATTTATAAGTGCAGCATCCAATGTTTTTGTAAAAATACCCTGTACACCCATTTCATAAAGTGGTGTGGTGAGGTTTAAATCGCCTTCACTTTTTATTAAAACCAGCTCACTATCAATGATTTTGTATTGAAGTAATTGCTTTACCTGTTTTGATTGCCATTGGGCTAGCGGACTATCTCTTGTTCCTATTTTTACCGGTAATTTACTCACTTATCTTCTGGCTAAAAAAATGATTGTATGCATCAATAAACTGGCACCCTTTTTCATTATTATTACGAAGGTTAATAGCAAGTCTGCTGATTGTTTTATTGATTGTAATTTCATCCTGAGGAGAAATAAAATTATATTCCATCATATCTGCCATTTCACAAACTCTGCTTGGCATCGATAATTCAATTAATTTATCTTTCATATCCTTTACCATAGGGGAATGGCTGTGACTGTTTAACCAGGCTACAAATTCAGCCTGCGTTTCTTTAATAATTTTATTTGCAGCAGGAATTTCGTTGGTGCGTTTGTTTATTGTATCATTTAAAATAATACTGATGTCATCTACATTCACCATTTGTTGATTAGGCAAATATTTAATGCAGTGGTGCACATTTGACGGTATTGATAAATCTAAAAAAATCCTCTTTTTATAATCGGTAATAAATTGCGGCAAAACAGTTGGTTCTACTGATTGTGTACTTACAATTACAATATCAGCTTCATTAATAAGCTTGGGCAAATTTTGATAAAGTGAAAAACCAATTTCGTTCTGATTGGCAAAACTGATTGCCTTGTAGTCTGTTCTGTTACAAACAACAATGCTGCTGCTTTTAAAATAATGTTTTAAATTTTTGCCTATCAATGTTCCGAACTTACCAAGGCCGACAAGGGCAATCTTTTTGCCCTTGGTATCTGCGTTCTTTTTTAACCAGTCAATTGCAGCAAATGATACAGATGTTGTGCCTGTACTGATAGATGTATTTGTTTTTACTTTTTTTGATGCCTGTAATGCAAAATTTATCGTGCGCTCCATTATAGGTCCGATTAAATTTTGCTGCTTGCTAAAAGCAACTGCCTGTTTCAACTGTGCAAGTATTTCAAAGTCACCTAATATTTGAGAATTTAAACCGGCTGCAACTTCAAATAAATGCTGAAGTGCTTCTTTATTTGTTTTAGAGTAATATTTTTGTCGGAAAAGTTCAGAATCAATCTTTTTACATTCAATAAACAAATTCTGCAAAACTGATTCGTCAGCAACATATGCATATATCTCTGTACGGTTACATGTATTTAAAATAAATAAACTTCTAATACCTAAAGCTTTTGCCGTATTTAAAATAAGTTGTTTCTCAGTATCATTAATATGAAATATACTTCTTGTAGCTGCGTCAGTTTTAAGGTGACTGATACCACAGAGGAAAAACCTTGATAAAATGTGTTCAGGATTTTGTAAAGAAAGCAAATTGGTCATTGATATGCAAAGTTACCTCTCATAAAAGTTTTACGGGCATCTCTTTGTCAGTATTGTGTAATTATTTAAAAACAAAACTATTTTTCACTTTTTTTTTCTAAAAAGATAAAAATTATCAATTTCGTATCTCCTCAAGCACATCATAACAAACTACTTTTACATTAAATTTTTTAAACACATCAGCAATGGATATAAATTCAAAAAAGGTAATCTTGATCATGAATCTAGGCAGCCCAGACAGTACTTCAGTAAAAGATGTAAGGCGTTACCTAAATGAATTTTTAATGGATGAGAGAGTAATAGATATACCAAAATTACCAAGAGCTTTATTGGTAAAAGGTATCATTGTTCCCTTCAGAGCCCCCAGCAGTGCAAAAGCATATCGTTCTATCTGGACAAAAGAAGGCTCCCCTCTTATAACACTAACTTATCAATTACAGAAAGCATTACAACAAAGTACTGAATACCCTATTGAAGTTTGTATGCGTTATGGCAACCCAACACCGGAAAGTACATTTAAAAATATTCAGGAAAAATATCCTTTAGTAGAAGAAGTTATTTTATTTCCTTTATATCCACATTATGCCATGAGCAGTTATGAAACTGCTGTTGAATATGGTAAAGAAATTTATGAAAAAGGTAATTACTCTTTTAAATTTTCTGTAATAAATACTTTTTATACCAATGAAGCTTACATACACGCATTATCACAAAGTATTGCGCCACATTTAGAGGACGATTATGATTTGCTTTTATTTAGTTATCATGGAATACCTGAACGGCATGTTCGAAAAACCGATCCTACAAAACAGCATTGTTTAAAAATTGAAGACTGCTGTAATGTAGATAGTGTGGCGCACGAATTTTGTTACAGGCATCAGGTTTTTACGACGTCATCTTTGGTTGCTTCGGAACTTCAATTGCCTAAAAATAAATTTGCAACATCTTTTCAAAGCAGGTTAGGTAGAGATGAATGGTTGAAACCATATACTGCCGCACGTTTGAAAGAATTGCCTAAAGAAGGCATTAAAAAAATAGTGGTTGTTTGTCCGGCTTTTGTGAGCGATTGTTTGGAAACGCTGGAAGAAATGGGAGAAGAAGGAAAAGAATTTTTTATGGAAGCGGGAGGGGAAAGTTTTAAATTAATTCCCTGCCTTAACACAGCACCACTTTGGATAAAAGCTATGAATTCTTTAATTGCAGAACATTTGCAAAAAAGCGAAATTAATGTACCTGTATCTTAAAGCACTACATATCATTTTTATTGTAACATGGTTTAGCGGGCTGTTTTATATTGTCAGACTTTTTATTTACAATGCTGAAGCAAATGAAAAACCGGAGCCTGAAAAATCTATTTTAAAAAACCAGTTTACCATTATGATCAAACGGTTGTGGCTTGGTATAACATGGCCTTCAGCTGTTATAACGCTTGTACTTGGGCCACTTTTAATTTATATAAATCCTGCTATTTTAGATACCTGGTTGTGGATTAAAATTGGATTTGTTATAGGCTTATATTTTTACCATTTTTCTCTCAATGTTCTTTACAGGCAACAAAATAAAAATATATTTAAATACAATTCTCAACAGTTGCGGCTATGGAATGAGGTTGCAACTATTTTTTTAATAAGTATTATTTTTTTAGTAGTTGTAAAGCAGGCTATGAGCCTGGTTTGGGGATTGTTAGGCTTGGTTTTATTTATATTAATTTTATTAAGCGCAATAAAAATTTACAAACTAATTAGAAATAATTATACAAAAAAACTCACTAAAATTTAGTAAGTTTTTTTGTAATAAATTAAATAGCCAGTATTAAACAGCTACATTAAAATCTCTAAGCGCATCATTCAAACTTGTTTTTAAATCGGTACTTGGTTTTCTTTTTCCTATAATCAAAGCACATGGCACATTGTAATCTCCTGCAGGAAAACTCTTTGTATAACTGCCGGGAATAACAACACTTCTTTCAGGCACCAAACCTTTTGTTTCAATCGGTTCTATGCCGGTTACATCTATAATTTTTGTTGAATGTGTAAGCACTACATTAGCACCGAGTACCGCTTCTTTTTGTACACGTACACCTTCCACAACTATACAGCGGCTACCGATAAAACAACCATCTTCAATAATCACAGGGCTGGCCTGTAAAGGTTCCAATACACCGCCAATACCCACACCACCACTCAGGTGTACGTTTTTACCTATCTGAGCGCAACTGCCTACTGTTGCCCAGGTATCAACCATAGTGCCTTCATCTACATAAGCCCCAATATTTACATACGATGGCATAAGCACAACATTTTTTGCAAGGTAAGCTCCATATCTGGCAACAGCATGTGGTACAGCTCGAACACCCAAACTTTTGTAATCGCTCTTTAATTTCATTTTATCGTAAAACTCAAAAGGTGGCAATACGAATGTTTCCATTTGTTGAATGCCAAAATATAAAAGTATAGCTTGCTTTACCCACTCATTAACCTGCCAGTTTTCCCCTACCGGCTCAGCAGTTCTTAATCTTCCTTTATCAACTTCCTCAATTACATCTCGAATGGCCTTTATGTATTTTTCATCTTTCAATAGTTCACGGTTAGCCCAAACGGCTTCTATTAAATTTTGCATGTAGTTTATTTTTAAGCGAAAATAATGATTTTAAATACTAGCAATTATTTAAGGAAATAATTTGTGCATTTTTAGTTTTTATAAAAGGTTAAAACGATTATTTACATTTCATGTTAAGCTCTATATTTGATGAAATAATCTAAAATAGAAGCAGTTATTTTTTGATGAAGGAAATTAAAAACATATTAATACGTTTACCAAACTGGTTGGGAGATATGGTAATGGCCACATCGTTTGTAGAGGCAGTTAAAAATTATTATCCCAATGCCGCCATCGACCTTATTTCAAAAAAAGGAATTGATTTTTTGCTGGATTATTTTCCGGCTCACGCTGAAAGAATTGTTTTTTCTAAATATGAATTTGAAGGTTTAAAAGGTGCCATTGCATTCGGTTTAAAAATACGAAAACAAAAAAAATATGATCTGTTTTTCTGCCTGCCGGATTCACTTTCCGCAGCAACTATGGGTGCTGCTGTAAATGCAAAAAAAAGTATTGGGTTTAAAAAAAATGTGCGGTTTTTTTTGCTGACAAATATCTACAGAAAAAATAAAAAATTACACCGGGTAGAAGAATACATAGACCTGTTAGGCCGATTCGTAAAAAATAAAATTGATGTTCCTCCGGTTGTTTTAAACTTACATGGAAACCATTTATCAAATACCCTTGTAATAAATATCAATTCAGAAGCGTCTTCCAGAAGATTACCAAAAGAAAAAGCTATTAGCATTATTAATACAATCAGAAAAAATATAGACAACGAAATTGTACTTGTTGGAAGCCCTAGTGAAGCAGCATTTGTAAGTGAGGTTTATGAATCATTAAAAATTAAAAACAATGTTGTAAACCTTGCAGGGCAGACTTCCTTGCCACAGCTGGTCAATTTATTTGCCAACAGCAAAGCCGTTTTAAGTACAGATAGTGGCCCTGCTCATGTTAGTAATGCCCTAGGAAAAAAAACATTGGTTCTTTTTGGTGCGGGCGATGAACACAATACAGCACCTTATAATAAAAAGTTTTGCACGGTGATAAGGTTGGGTAAATTAGTTTGCGAACCATGCGTAAACAATCATTGTGCGATTTATGGAATACCAGAATGCCTTTTACAACTTGATGAAAATTTGATTTTAAAAGAGATTCAAAAAATATTATCCTAAATGAATTTTGACAATGATATTCAAAACTGCTTAAAGGTTTTAAAAACCGGAGGAATAATTTTATATCCTACCGATACAATCTGGGGACTAGGCTGCGACGCTACAAATAAAAAAGCTGTTGCAAAAATTTATGCACTCAAACAAAGAGCAGAAAATAAAAGCATGATTTTATTGTTGGCAAACAATGCAGAAATTGCAACCTACTGCAAAACCCCTTCTGCAGTAATACATAATTTACTACGCAAAGAAGAAAATCCTTTAACCATAGTTTACCCAAATGCAAAAAACATTGCTGAAAATTTAATAAGCGAAAATGGCACAGTAGCTATTAGAATTGTTAAGGATGCATTTTGTGAAGCACTGATTAATGCCTTTGGTAAGCCAATTGTCTCCACCTCTGCCAATATTGCAGGTGAGACGAGCCCAACTTCTTATACATCAGTAAATGCCAAGATAAAAAAAGGTGCTGACTATATTGTACAGCACCGTAGAAATGAAAATAATTTTAAAAAGCCAAGTAAAATTTTATCCTGGAAAAATGATGAGGAGATTTTAATTATAAGAGAATAATTAAAAAATCTTAAACCCTACACCAACCTGTATATTTCTGTTCTTCCATTGATTGTTATCGTTTACCTGGTTTAAATTACTTAACCCTGCTACATATCGGCCATAAATTTTAAACTTCGTCAAATTAAACTGTAACCCCGCAGCAGCAGAAATATTGCCTTGTTTAAATGCAGTTTCTCCGTTTTTTAAAAGGCTTTTATTTTTATCCAATAAAATAGAAAATTGTGGGCCAAATTGTAAGGTAAGAAAAGGTGCTGCCTTAAAATTTAATAATACCGGAATATCCAGATAATTTAATTTTACTTTATCTATTTTATTAAAACCGTACACAGTACTAAACTGGGTAGCGGTATCAGAATTGACACTGCTAAATAAAATTTCCGGTTGTATTCCTATTTTTGAAGTGATCCCGATCGTTGCAAATGCTCCTGCTTGGTAACCAAAAGTAAATTTATCTTTAAACGGAATACCATCAATTTTTTGAAGATTAGCTCCGGCTTTTAAACCAACGTGAAGACCTTGTGCGATTGTATATTTTGTAACAATAAATAAACAAATAAATAATGGAATTATTTTTTTCATAGATTTTTTTTTGGCCTATTTCAATTATCGTACCAACATAAAATTCCATATTAATTTCTAAGTAAAAATATTTCTAACGGATAATGATTAAAAATAATACTGATATTTTTTTGGATCCAACTTTTAGAGTTAAAATAGTTTCAAATTTTATTTTTTTTCCGTAACTAATTATTTTACCCTTAGTTTTGCATGAATTTAGAATTTCTGAGAATTACATAACATGCTCAGATGCTGTTGAAGGCAGGTAACAAAACATAAGCTACCTATCAGGACAAATAAAATTTCTCCCCACACAACAACGGCCCGAAGCATACAATGTGATCATCAAAAATATTTTTTGACCATATAGTATTGTGAAGTGGCTTACATAAGACTTCCAATTAAATTTCCAAAAGGTAGAAAAGGCAAAGCCAGATATAATACTACACGGTCTTCATTTTAAACAAATTATTACCATGAATGCATTTGAAGCATTGGGCCTAAACGAAAACCTCGTACAGGCAGTTGCAGATTTAGGGTTTACAGAACCTACACCTATTCAACAACAGGCGATCCCTGTATTGATAGCAGGAACAAAAGATTTTGTTGGCCTTGCACAAACAGGAACCGGTAAAACCGCAGCTTTTGGTTTACCATTATTACACCTTATAAAAGCAGAAGATAAATTTCCGCAGGCGTTAATTGTTTGTCCTACACGTGAGTTGTGTTTGCAAATAACAAATGATCTTACAGATTTTAGAAAACATACAAAAGGGTTAAATGTAGAAGCCGTATACGGTGGTGCTTCTATAGTAATGCAAATTCGTAATTTAAAAAGAGGTGTACAGGTTGTTGTAGCAACACCCGGCCGTTTAATAGATCTTATTGAAAGAAAAGCTATTGACCTGCAAAAAGTAAAATATGTAGTGCTTGATGAAGCAGATGAAATGCTGAACATGGGCTTTAGAGAAGATATTGACTTTGTATTGAAGAATACGATTAACAGAGAAAGTATTTGGTTGTTTTCTGCAACAATGCCTACACAGGTACGTGCCATTGCAAAAAACTTTATGACCAATCCTGAAGAAATTACGGTAGGTAAAAAGAACAGTGGTAATGTAAATATTGATCACCAGTTTTTTGTGGCACCGGCAAATGCCCGTTTTGAATCTTTAAAGCGGTTGATAGATTTTAATCCGGATATGTACGGTATTATATTTACCAGAACCAAAGCAGATGCGCAGGATATATCTGAACGTTTATCAAAAGCAGGTTACGAGATAGAAGCTTTGCATGGTGACCTTACACAACAACAGAGAGACAGGGTGATGGGCCGTTTTCGTACAAAAGCTTTGCAACTTTTAATAGCTACAGATGTGGCTGCACGTGGTATTGACGTGGATGGTATTACTCATGTAATCAATTACGAATTGCCGGATGATATGGAAGTTTACACCCACCGGGCAGGCCGTACCGGCCGTGCGGGCAAAACAGGTATTTGTCTAACCATTTGCCATACGAGAGAAACTTTTAAAATTAGAAGTTTAGAGAAAATGGTAAATGCACAATTTCATAAAATGGATATCCCGAGTGGTAAAGATGTTTGTAGAAAACAGTTTTTTTACTTTATGGATAAGCTTATTAAAACAGATATTTCTCACGGTGATTATGAAACGTACTTACCGGCCCTTATGGAAAAATTTGCAGATGTAACCAAAGAAGAAGTATTACAAAGAGTTGCGGCATTAGAATTTGACCATTTTTTAAAGTATTACGAAAATGCTGAAGACTTAAATGCAAAAGATGCAGGCAGAAGAGTAATAAATAATGACAGAGGCGTTGTACGTGATGACAGCAGCAGAAAAGAACGCAGTACTTTTAATAGAAGAGACAATGGTTACACCAGATTGTTTTTAAACCTTGGTACCAAAGATGGTTTTTATAAAGCAAGCATGTTGCAGTTTGTATTGGACGAAAGCAGTTTGAACAAAGAAGCGCTAGGCAAAATAGATATTCGTGACATGAACACATGGATTGAATGTGACAGTGCAAGTGCGGCCCAAATGATTGATTCTTTGGATGGCAAGCGTTACAATAACCGGACAGTACGGATGAACGAAGCAGATGGTGGTTTTAAACGCCCAAATGATGAAGGAAACTCAAGAGATGTAGGCAGCAGTGCCCCAAGAGAGAGAAAAAGAGTATACAGTTCTCCAAGAGAAAGAAGATAAGATATATAATTAAAATTAGAACGTTCCAATAAAATGGAGCGTTTTTTTGTGCGATAATAATCTAAATAAAAAAGGTCGTCTGTTGTTAATAGACGACCTTTTTAAATAATATAAATATTTAAGAAAATTAAGAATATCTTATTTTCTCACAACTTTTATAACTTCTGTACTGCCGTTTTTATCTAGTAATTTTAAGATGTAAACAGATGGGGAATAAGTACTCAAGTCAATACTTTTACCCAATACAAAGTTATTTACCTGTTGTAATAATTTGCCACTAATACTGTATAAACTTACCGACTGCAGTATGCCACCTTCGTTTGAAGTAATGTAAACCCTGTCTGCTGTAGGATTAGGCATTATAGCAATGGACATTGAATTGCTGAATTTTACCGTACGAACAGCACTGTATGTAAATGAACCATCAACATCTACCAATTTTAAACGGTAATAGTTTAATCCGTTTACAGGAGATAAATGTTTTAATGAATAGTTTTTTAATGTTGAACTTGACGCAGATGCTTTTACTTTACCAATACTTTCAAATTTGCTACCATCTCTGCTGAATTCAACATCAAAATAACTGCTGTTTTGCTCAATAGATGTTTGCCAGTTCAGGTCTACTACTTTGTTTTGCTTTGATGCTGTAAAGTCAACTAAACTAACAGGAAGAGGACCACCTGCTGCAGGCTGAAGAGCAATACATATATCATCTAATGCTAAGAAATGACTGCTACCATTAAAAGCGGGTGTTGGATCTTTTATTTCTACCTCTATTGATGTAATCCCTATTGGAACAGTATAAAGTCCCGTTATTTGAACCCAAGCATTTGTTACTGCAAATTGTGTAGCAACTAAAGTTGTAAGAGTTGTAGGGGGATCAACAGTATAAGTATTTACAAAAATATCAATTGGAAACCCGCCAACCGGTTTTTCTTTTAAATTGGCTATCCATGCGGATATTTTAAATATTTGACCCGGCGATACGGTCAAAGTTTTGTACCAAAGTTTAAGGTTCGGCTGCGAACTTGAGGTGTGAGAAGTAAGAAAATAACTAGGCGTATGAGGATCTAATGCTAAGTAGCCATTTTGTCCTGCAGTACTTGATAAAATTTGATATTGAGTTTGACCAGACCCATAAGTGTAATCAGTTGATGCAGCGGTGGGACCAAAATTATTTGCCCCGTTAGTACCGCCGCTAGTACTAAGGTAGGGGAGCGCTTCAAAGCCTCCATAATAACCATTAATGTTGGATAAATTGCAGCCATCTCCAGGTTGTGGTTGTGCCGAAGCATTTAGTGTAAAAACTAACAACATTCCCATTAAAATAAAAAGGAAGTTATTTACAGTTTTTTTCTTGTGTTTAGCTTTGGCTAAAATAGTAAAATTTGTGTTCATCGTGATAAGCTTTTGTGTTCGTGAATGATTATGATAATTAGGTAACACAGGAGTTGGAACAAACTCTATGATAATTAGAGTATGTAACAAGGAACTAAAAACACACGATTTTTGTGGAAAGGGTATTAACCCTTAAAAGGATAATTGGAACGTAGAATACAAATATATAAAGAAATTATTTTATTTTACAAATAAAATTTATTATTTCTGTAATGCCTTTATAATTAGGTAAAAATTTACGATGTTTATTAAACGATAGTTTTTTGCTTACTAAAAAATTACACAAGTTCTATAATAGTAATTTCCGGCAACTGCCCAACCCTGCCCGGGTAACCTATAAAACCAAACCCACGATTTACATATAATTTTTGTTTTTGGCTTTCGTATAAACCTGACCATTGAGGATACATATATTGAACAGGGCTCCATTTAAAACCCGGCAACTCCACACCAAACTGCATACCGTGTGTGTGACCACTTAACATTAAATCTACATCTGCATAATCGGTTTTAACCTGCGCATCCCAGTGGCTGGGGTCGTGGCTCATTAGGATTTTAAAAGGATATTTTTCTGTACCGGCATGTGCAAGATCCATTCTGCCATGTTTAGGAAAACGGGCTTTATTGCTCCAGTTTTCAATGCCCAACAATGCAATTTCGTCGGTATCTTTTTTTAATATAACATGTTCATTCATCAATAATTTCCAGCCAATATCTGCATGTACCTTTTGTAAGTCTATCAAATTTTGTTCTTTGCTAATTCCGTTAATAGGCCATTGCACATAATCGCCATAATCATGGTTACCCAAAGTTGAAAATACGCCCATCGGAGCTTTAAGTTTACTAAAAACATCCATGTAATTTTCCATTTCTGTTGCCTTGTCATTTACAAGATCGCCGGTAAATAAAATAAGGTCAGCATTTTCTTTCATAATCATTTCCACACCATGCTCAACAGCTTTTTTATCCATAAAACTGCCGCTATGTATATCACTTATATGTACAATTCTTAATCCCTTAAAAGAAGCAGGAAGATTATCAAATGAAAGTTTAACTCTTTTTATCTGGTATTTATATTGATTTGTAAAACCATACACCAGGCTTCCAAAAAGCGTAGTGCCAGCCGCAATTCCCAACCAACTAAGAAAAGTGGATCGGCTAATACCATCGCCACTCATGGTATCGATATCTGTATTACTGAAAAATAATTTTCCTGTAAGCCACTGTATTCCCCGGCGTATATCATCAACCAAAAAAAACACCAACCCTATTATTTTTGCCAAAAACAAACCTATAATCATCGCAAAAAGATATGTCCTAACTTTTTTGCCTAAAAAATTTTGTTCAGTATACACAAAAAGTAAAAGACCAAGTACTGCTAATACAGTTATAGACCAGTAAATTGTATAAATAATTGTTTTGGTTTTGGGAGATAAATTTTGAGAAACATTTTTTACTGCCTGAAAAAAATATGTGTCCAGCAAAACCATCATAAATATAAAAACAACAACGCCAAAAGGTGTGCGCATAAAAAATATTTAATTATCTAAAATAATAAAAACTCGTCTACTTGAGTGTTTAGCGTTTTAATTGTTGTTTCATCACTTAAAATTCCATTATCATTCAAAAGTGTATGTACTACACTTATCGGCAATCTGTTGTGATGAACATTAGCTTTAAGGTATAACAGTACACCGGTTAAATGTTCCAACCCTCTTAGATTGCCTGCACGCCCCGTACTTATGCCGGTAAGTAATATTTTTTTGTTGGGCCATACATTTTTTACATCACTGTTATCGATCATTAATTTTAATACGCCGGGGAAAGAACCATTGTACTCGGGTAATACTATTATAATTTTTTCTGCTTCCAGTAGGAAAGCTTTTTCCATTGCTAAAAATAATTCATTCCTTTCATACACATTTACTTCATCCAGCCCTAAAATTTTACACTCAATATTTTTTTGGGATAGAATTGATTTATACGCTTCAGCAACTTTTTTGGTGTTGCTATCTTTTCTGTTGGTGCCTGCAATAATGGTAATCATCTCTTTTTTTTTATATTTTATATTCTTCACAGACAAATTGCCAGCTGATGCTCTTTCGTTTTCATCTCTGTAATCATCAAACTATTCATCTTTATTTTGCATAAAATTGTCGAAGTTTGCAAAAATATCCTGATAAGTTTAATTTGTAGGGAATTTTTCCAAAACTCATAAATAAATAGCGGATAACGCAATGGCAAAAATTATAGGAATAGCAAACCAGAAAGGCGGCGTGGGCAAAACTACAACAGCAATTAACTTAGCTGCAAGTTTTGCAATACTGGAATTTAAAACTTTGCTGGTTGATGCGGATCCTCAGGCAAACAGTACTACGGGTTTAGGTTTTGACCTGCAAAATATAACAAAAAGCCTTTACGATTGCATGGTTAACGACGGCACTGCAAGTGATGTTATTTTAAAAACCGAAATGTCTCACCTTGATATTATCCCTTCGCATATTGATTTGGTAGGTGCAGAAATTGAAATGATTAATTACCCAAACAGGGAAGGTATTTTAAAACAAACATTAGATACTATTAGGGCTGACTACGATTTTATTGTAATTGACTGCTCTCCTTCACTGGGTTTAATAACAGTAAATGCTTTGGTAGCTGCTGACAGTGTAGTTGTACCTGTGCAGACAGAATTTTTTGCCTTGGAAGGTTTGGGCAAACTATTAAATACCGTAAAGATTGTACAAAACAGGTTAAATACTGATTTGCAGATTGAAGGAATTTTAATGACGATGTATGATGGCAGATTGCGTTTGTGTAACCAGGTTGTGAGTGAAGTTCGTCGCCACTTTGAAGACATGGTTTTTAGCAGCATTATACACCGTAATACCAAATTAAGTGAGGCGCCTAGTTTTGGAAAACCAGCAATTTTGTATGATGCTGATAGTAAAGGGGCAGTTAATTATTTAAACCTTGCAAAAGAAATTTTGCAAAAAAATAATATGACAAAGATTGCAAATGAAGAGAAAGTAATCAGTTAATTAGTCAACCTGCTAATTTTCCAATGATAAATCGCAGGGGTGAGTTATATTAATAAAAAATAAATATAAAATTTATTTTCTGAAGGAATATTATTTTAAACATCTTTTTAAATGAATTAGCAAATTTGCACATCAGCTGATTTGAACATTAATAAAACCATGAGTTTATCAAAAAAAAATGATGCATTGGGCAAAGGGATAAGAAGTCTTTTGCAGAATATTGATACAGATTTAAAAAATACTGCCGGGTCTTTAAAAATGGATATTGCAGAAAAAACCGTTGGTGTACAAAGAGTTTCGCTTGATTTAATAGAAGTAAACCCAAACCAGCCCCGCAAAGATTTTGATGAGACAGCATTGAGCGAATTAGCAGCTTCCATAAAACTGCATAACATTATTCAACCTCTTACAGTTTCTTTTATTGGCTCCGGCAAATACAGATTGATCGCCGGTGAAAGACGTTTTAGAGCATCAAAAATTGCAGGATTAAAAGATGTGCCTGTTTATGTAAGAGAAGCAAATGCAGACCAGTTACTGGAACTTGCGCTCTTAGAAAATTTGCAGAGAGAAAACCTAAATGCCATTGAAATAGCCCTTTCTTACAAACGCTTAATGGATGATTTAGATTATACTCAGGAGAAGGTTGCAGAGCGCATGGGCAAAGAAAGAAGTACAGTCACCAATTATATACGTTTGCTTAAACTACCACCGGATATACAGGTAGCCGTCCGAAATGGTATTATCAGCATGGGACACGCAAGAGCCCTTATTAATGTAGATGTGGTGGATAAGCAACTGTTTATTTTTTCTGAAATTAAAAATAAACAGTTATCAGTTAGGCAAACAGAGGATCTTGTTAGAAGAATGTATACGGGAGATAATGCTGTTAAAGCTTCTGTAAAACCTTTGTTATCTCCTGCATTTAAAAAAATTGAAGATAATTTAGCTTCAACATTTAGCACCAAAGTAAAACTGTTACATAGCAACAAAGGGAATGGCAGTATTACATTTGACTATTATTCTTTAGAAGAATTAAATGGTCTGTTGGAAAAGCTAAATATTAATGTTAGTTGATGCACACAAAAAATATTGTTTTTTTACTTATTATTTTTCTTTTACAAAATATTTTTGTGAAAGCTCAGGAGAGACTGCTGGTGGATACTTCAGGAAAAGTTATTTATGCAAAAAACGATAAATTAATAAAAGATAGTTCTGCAAAAAAATACAACCCCGGCATTGCTATACGCCGCTCAGCAATATTGCCGGGATGGGGCCAGTATACTAACAAAAAATACTGGAAAATACCCTTGGTATATGCAGGGATTGGTATACCGGTCTATTTATTTACCAAAAATTTAAAACAATACAAAGAAGCTAAAAGGGCTTTTATTTTAGCAACAGATGGAGATCCTTCCAACGATAACCTAATAGTTGAACCTTATTACAGCGTAAGAATGCAGCCTGACAGAATAAGGGTTTTTAGAAACGCAGTAAGACAAAATGTAGACTACTCCGTTTTATTTTTTATAATTTTTTGGGGATTAAATGTTGCAGATGCCGCCGTAGATGCTAACCTTAAAACCTTCAATGTAAGCGATGATTTAAGTCTGCAACTTAAAGGTGGTTACAGCCCGCTTGCAAATACAAATGGTGTGAGTTTTGTATTAAATATCGGCAAAAGAAAATAGTTTTTTGCAACCCCACTTCTTCAATTTAATCAGCTCCAGACAACATTCCATATCTTAGCCGCATGAAAATAGTACTAATTGGTTACGGCAAAATGGGTAAGGCCATAGAAGAACTTGCCCTAAGTAAAGGACATGAAATTATCTTAAAAATAAATGATGAAAACCTTGCTGATTTAAACATTACTAATCTTGAGCGATGTGATGTGGCTATAGAATTTACAAACCCGGAAAGTGCGATTGGAAATATGAAAAGCTGCATAGATGCTGACGTACCCGTAGTTTGCGGTTCAACAGGATGGGTGGCAAAACAAGCAGAAATAATAAAATATTGTAAAGATAAAAACGGCACACTTTTATACTCAAGCAACTTCAGTATTGGTGTAAATATTTTTTTTGAGTTAAACAAAAAACTTGCTGAATTAATGAGCCATCAAAAAGAATATACCGTATCAATTGAAGAGATACACCATACCCAAAAAAAAGATGCACCGAGCGGAACTGCCATTAGTCTTGCACAACAAATAATAGACAAAAGAGACGATATAGGCAATTGGGTATTAAACTCTATTCCAACTGCTAAAGAAATTAATATTACAAGTAAAAGAATTGATCCTGCACCCGGAACTCATCATGTAAAATACAACTCTGACATTGATGACATTGAAATAATTCATACTGCACACAGTAGAAAAGGTTTTGCAGCAGGCGCTCTTACAGCAGCTGAATTTGTTTTTGGTAAAAAAGGGGTTTTTACAATGTCAGATGTTTTGAAAATATTATAATTCTATAAAAATTTCTTCATATCAATAACCTTTTAATTTAATCTGAGTATATATATCAATATATTTATAGAAGAAGAAGTTGTATGAAGCAAAAAATTTGCCTTGCCATTGTAGATGACCACCAGATAGTTATTGATGGCTTAAAGTCTTTATTGCAGGGCCAAGCAAACTTTACTGTTAATATAGAGAGCAATCATCCTGAAAAAATGGAAGAGCTCTTAAAGTCTGCTAAAGTAGATATCATAATTACAGATATTATGATGCCGATAATGAATGGAGCACAGCTCGCCAAAATGGTTAAAATAAATTTTCCACACATAAAAATTCTTGCCCTCTCCATGAGTGGACAAGGTGATTTAATAAATCAAATGATTGATGACAGCGATATTTCCGGTTATGTTTTAAAAAATATTGGTAAGCAGGAACTTATTACTGCACTTGAAAAAATTGCAAATGGCGGTGTTTATTTCAGCGGAGAAGTTTTGGAAGAAATGATAAAGGATTCAGAAAGAAAGAAATCATCGGATGAGATTCACCTCACATTAAGAGAAATAGAAATTATCAGATTAATTGAAAAAGAATACTGCAATAAACAAATCGCTGAAAAGCTCTTTATCAGTGAACGAACAGTAGAAACTCACCGTAAAAATATTTATAGAAAAACCCAAACTTCCGGCTTAATTAGCCTTATTAAATATGCTTACGAGAATAAGTTAATTGAACTAAGGGCATAATTTTTAGGCTTTAATATTAGTAGTGCAAAACGGTTTAAGTTTTGCCCATAATATCCACTACTGCGAGTTAAGTTCTAGCATTTTGTTCACTCCTCCTTTTGACATCGTGTGCCTCAATATTATTTGGTTCAGAATTGTCAGACTCGGCTTGTTAAAGTCAGTCATGCATAAACAATCTAAAAATCGGTTTCAACAGGCCCAACCTCACAACTTTTTTTTAAAACTAAATAACATTATCGAGCGGCCTTTAGACGGATAATTATTTGCACTTTTTATACCCAATTCCGTTATACACATACAGTTTTACTTGCTATATTTACGACGCAAAACTTTTTGTGTAAAAGGTTTAGATATACAACAAGAAAAATACAAATAAATGGCTGCAAAAACTGACAATTTTCAATCTCCCGATTATTTTAATGTAGATGATTTATTAACAGAAGAACATAAACTTATAAGAGAAAGTGTTCGCAGTTATGTAAAGAAAGAAATTTCTCCCATCATTGAAGATTATGCACAGCGTGCAGAATTTCCAACCCAAATTATTAAGCAATTGGGAGACCTTGGCTGCTTCGGCCCTACTGTACCTGAGCAATATGGTGGCGGCGGACTTGATTATATTTCTTATGGCATAATGATGCAGGAATTAGAGCGTGGAGACAGTGGTGTTCGCAGTACGGCAAGCGTTCAGGGAAGTTTGGTTATGTTTCCAATTTATCAGTACGGCAATGAAGCGCAGCGCAATAAATATTTACCAAAACTTGCAAGTGGCGAATGGCTTGGTTGCTTTGGTTTAACAGAACCAAACCATGGTAGCGACCCTGCAGGAATGCTGACTAATTTTAAAGATAACGGCGATAGTACAGTAACATTAAACGGTGCAAAAATGTGGATCAGCAATGCGCCGTTTTCTGAAATAGCTGTTGTGTGGGCAAAAGATGATGCCGGAGATATTAGAGGTATTATAGTTGAGCGCCAAATGAAAGGTTTTAGTACACCAACAACACACAACAAATGGAGCCTTCGTGCAAGTGCAACCGGAGAGCTTGTTTTTGACAATGTTATCGTACCAAAAGAAAATATTTTACCAAACGTAAAAGGGTTAAAAGGTCCTTTGGGTTGCCTAACCAAAGCACGTTATGGCATTGCCTGGGGAGCAATTGGTGCCGCAATGGATTGCTACCACATTGCATTAGAATACAGCAAAGAAAGGGTTCAGTTTGGCAGACCAATTGGTGGCTTTCAATTACAGCAAAAAAAGCTAGCCGAAATGGTTACTGAAATAACAAAAGCTCAATTATTAAACTGGAGATTAGGTACTTTAATGAACGAAGGAAAAGTAACACCGGCGCAGGTTAGTATGGCAAAAAGAAATGCCTGCGAAGTTGCTACCAATATCTGTAGAGATGCTCGCCAGATGTTGGGCGGCATGGGCATTACAGGCGAGTATCCAATTATGAGGCATATAATGAATTTAGAAAGTGTAATCACTTACGAAGGCACCCATGATATTCATTTGCTTATAACCGGTATGGATATTACTGGTTTAAACGCATTCAAATAATTTAAATTGTATTTTAGTCTGGTAAAAAAGTATTGCTTTTTTACCCGAATAAAATACAGCTATGTGCATCCTCGGTGGCAATTCTTATTTGTTGTTTTTTTCTTTTTGGGGAAAAGAAAAAAGGAACCACATTTCATCTTTTTACCTTTTTTCATCTTTAATTATGGAGAATAAAAATTAGTAAAATCTGATAAATCTGTGAGCAAATAATATCAACATTAAATTACAAATTTTTATGAATATTAAGAACGTTTCAGTAATAGGCGCCGGACAAATGGGAAACGGCATAGCCCATGTGTTTGCACAAGCGGGTTTTAAGGTAACCTTAATAGATGTCAGTGCTGCTCAATTAGAAAAAGCTTTAGCAACAGTTGGTAAAAACTTCGACAGACAAATTACCAAAGGCACCATAACTGAAGCAGATAAAAAAAGTGCACTTAATAATATCACTACGCAAACTGATTTAGCAGTTGGCGTTAAAAATGCACAGCTCGTTGTAGAAGCTGCCACAGAAAACATCGAATTAAAATTAAAAATATTTAGAGCAATAGATGAGTCAGCACCTGCAAATTGTATTTTAGCAAGCAACACCTCTTCAATATCTATAACCAAAATAGCTGCAGCTACAAAAAGACCCGAGTCAGTAATTGGCATGCACTTTATGAATCCGGTACCGGTAATGAAACTGGTAGAAATTATTAATGGCTATGCTACCACAAAAGAAGTAACTGCTGCAATCGTAGATCTTAGTAAAGTTCTTGGCAAAACACCTTGTGTTGTAAATGATTATCCTGGCTTTGTAGCAAACAGAATTTTAATGCCAATGATTAATGAAGCCATCACAACTTTGTTTGAAGGTGTTGCCGGTGTACAAGAAATAGACACAGTAATGAAACTCGGTATGGCGCATCCTATGGGGCCTTTACAGCTTGCAGATTTTATCGGACTTGATACTTGTTTTTCTATATTGAAAGTGTTGCACGATGGCTTTGGTAATCCGAAGTATGCACCCTCTCCCTTGCTTGTAAATATGGTTATGGCCGGCAAACTCGGTGTAAAATCCGGAGAAGGTTTCTATGCATACACAGCAGGTAGCAAAGATTTAATTGTAAGTAAAAGTTTCAGCAAATAAATATGGAAGAATATAAATTGTTCATGCTGCTGCTAGGCTGTAGACCTACGGGAAGAAATACAGAACAGCATGATATTTATTTTGGTATTGCTAAGTCTCTTAAAGATTTAATTCCTGAAATAAAATCATTCTGGAAATCATCAGGTAATATTCACATAGACGCATGGAGAATCATAAACAATGTTGATGGTTACCAAATAAACATCACAGAAAAAACACCTAACGATAGAGAAGAAAATAAACTCTTTTTTATCAACCTTGGAGGTTATAAAGAAAATGAATTTGAAGAATTTCATTATAAAATTTTAAGTGTTTCCAAAAATAAAAGTGAAGCTATTGCCGCTGCTAAAAAAACAACTTTCTTTAAGCATACGGGGTTTGGTAAACTCGCTGTTTCACATATCGATGATAAATTCGGAGTTGATGTAGATGATATTTTTGAAATTAAAGATATTCTTACAGCAAGTGATAAAATTAACTTCTCTGTTTCTATTGTTAAAAGTGAAACTAGTTTACCTGAAGATATTTTAAATATGGGCTATTACAAATTATCAATTTTATAATTTTCTAATATCCTTATACTATTTTAAATTATTTAGAAGAGAGTTATTTTCAAATATGCAGCTTACTGAGTAACCTAATGGTTTATAATAATTACCCAATATCTCGGTAATATGTTTTTCAGCCATTTTAATGTACTCAGGATTCTGTTCAATATTTACAAGGGCTTGAGCATATAATTTTTTTTGAGCTTTTACCAGATCATCCATAGTTGCGCTCATAAAAAGGCCCGTTTGGCTCATCGTTTCCATTTTATCCATTTTCAGTTGTAGGCTCAATAATTTACAATGCGGTAATGTTACAACTACTGTAGAAGCTTTTGTATTTATGTTTAATTTTTGGTTGCTCATATCAACCCCAAATTTTGCTTCGTAAGGTAATGTAACGAGCAGCGTATTTTCAGAAAAATAATTTTTAAACTTTTCCCATGTTCCATCATTATCCTCTTTGTTGCTGATTTTTAATTTTACATTTCCTGTAACATCAAGAGCACCTAGCTCAGCAATCTGTTTGATCATTTCTACATTTTCAACCATAGAAATTTTTGTATTTGATGCACCATTCTTTTTACCTAAAAAATAAAATGAAAACGCAATTAATAAAACCAGCACTATTAAACCAGAATTTTTCATTTTATTATTTTTTCTTTCTGAAACAGATCCCATATCGTGCCTATTAAATCATGAAATTACTACATGGCGCATTTCCTTTAAACGATACAATACCTCATCTTTTTTATCAATGGGAATTGCTATTTTGTAAATTGAAAACAAAGTATTTTCCTGAGATAATAATATACAACCTGATCGTTTAATTATTGTACTTATTTCATTTTGCAGGATGTAATCAAATTCAAGGGTAGCCTTTATCATAATTGGTTTCCTAACAATAGGAACTACCTGCAATACCATCGCTGCTGCAGATTTATAGGCATTTATCAAGCCGGGAACACCAAGCAACGAACCTCCAAAATATCTAACTACTACCACAAGCACATCAGTTAATTCCTTACTTTCTATCTGGCCTAAAATTGGTTTGCCTGCACTGCCTGTTGGTTCGCCATCATCAGTGGATCTAAATTTATTTCCGTCTATTCCGATCTTATATGCAAAACAAAAATGTACGGCTTTGGGATGTTCCTTCTTTAATTTTTGAATGATCGGCTTAAAATCTTCTACTTTATTTAAAGGAAAAGAATAGCCAATAAAAGTACTTCCTCTGTCCTTAAAAGATGCCTGCCCTTCCTGTACAATCGTATTATAGTGAGTCATTATTCTTATTTAGAAAATAATCTATTCTGTCATTTAGAATGTTGTTAGATGATTCTAAATTTTGATTTTGCAATAAAGGCGCATTTACACCCTTGTTTAAAAATAAAACCGTGTTTGTTATTACTCGAGCCTCATCCCACAAACCGACATTAATAAACATTTGAAGTGTTTTATTTCCACCTTCAATAATTACTGAATTTATCTGCTTTTTGTGTAAACATTCTACAACGGCTTCGGTAGTCAATTGTTCATCAGTAATTTTATAAAACTCAATGTTATTATTAATCTCAGACAGTTTTCTGTTTAAAATAATTGTGCTGGCATCCAAATTAAAAACATTTGCATTTTCTGCAAGTTTGTTTAATTCATCAATGATAATTCTTGTGGGATTTTTCCCCGGCCAGTTTCGTAAAGTTAAATATGGGTTGTCAGTTTTTACAGTGTTATAACCTACCAAAATTGCTGCTTCCTGAGAACGCCATTTATGAACCAACTGATCTGTGTAAGTATTGCTTATTTTGGTTTTTGTTGAATCTTCCCTAGCAATAAAACCATCATTACTTTGCGCCCATTTCAAAATTATATATGGGCGTTTCTTATCATGAAAAGTAAAAAATCTTTTGTTTAAATTTCTACAATCTTGCACTAAAATACCAATATCAACTTTTACACCCGCCGCAGTTAATCTGCTTACACCTGCACCATTTAGTTTTTCAAAACTATCATTACAACCAATTACAACATGTTTAATTTGGTGTTTGATAATTAAATCTACACAAGGTGGCGTTTTTCCAAAGTGGTTACATGGCTCTAATGATACATAAAGAGTACATTCTTTTATAAACTTTCTGTCATATTCTTGTACACTGTTTATACAATTTACTTCTGCATGAGCTTCTCCGAATTTTTCATGAAAGCCTTCGCCAATAATATTATCATTATATACAATTACTGCACCTACCATTGGATTAGGAGCTACATTACCCTCACCCAATGCTGCAAGTTCAATACATCGTCGCATGTATATTTCATGATTTATCACCCATCAAAAATAAGCATGAAAAAATAAAGTATGTTTGCTTTGATGACTATTAAAGACCTATACAAAGAATATCTAACTGAACTAAAAGATTTATATCAAACTGGGGAAGCTGCCGCAATAACAAAAATAATGTTCGAGCATTTTGCAAAAACTTCCCAATCAGACATGATCGTTAATGCAAAAAATGAAATTAATGATGACATTCAAATTTTATTACAAAATGCTTTAGCAAAATTAAAACAGCATGTGCCTGTGCAATATATTACAGGGCAGGCGTGGTTTTACAATTTAAGTTTTGAGGTGAATAATGCTGTTTTAATACCAAGGCCCGAAACAGAAGAGCTTGTTTTGGAAGCCATTAATTTTTTAAAAGAAAATGCAGAAAAAAAAGTGTTGGATATCGGAAGCGGAAGTGGCTGCATCCCCATCAGCATAAAAAAAAATATACCCAGTTCAATTGTTACGTCTGTTGATGTAAGTGAAGCTGCACTAATTGTAGCAAAAAAAAATGCGGCAGATAATAACGTTGAAATTAATTTTTTGAAGATAGATTTTTTAGAAGAAAAAAATTATAAAGACTTAGCTCATTTCGATTTAATCATCAGTAACCCACCATACATTCCTGAAAATGAGAAAAATCTATTAAATAAAAATGTAACACACTACGAGCCTCATCTTGCCTTGTTTGTGCCTGACAATGACCCCTTGCTTTTCTACAAAAAAATATTAATTTTAGCAGAAAATCATTTACAAAAAAACGGGAAAATTTTACTGGAAACCCATGAGGATTTTGCTAATGAAACTGCTGCATTATTTTTGGCAGACAAATACGTTGTGGAAATTAAAAAAGATATGCAGGGAAAAGATAGAATGTTGATTATTTATCGCTGCCAGTAACAGTTGCAGATGTTGTTGCGCCCAACTTTCTTGCAATACGCATAACCTTTACAATTTCTCCCCATTGAGCTACAGAATCTGCATTTATTACCACAGCAGGCTTTATACTATCACCCTCATTAATATATTTTCTAAGAACAGATTCCAACGAATCGATGTTAATTTTCTTTGAACCCACAAACATGTTTTTATTTTTATCAACACTTACAACTACACTTTGTTTTTGTTTGGTATCACTCTTTGCTTTGGGCACGCTCATCTTTATAACATTAGGGTTGGCCAATGTAGATATCATCAAAAAAAACATCAATAAAATAAACAAAATATCATTCAATGGACCTGTATCCACCTCTGAATGTTCATTTCTTAATTTATTTCTTCTTAAACCCATGGACTTGATTACGGATTACGAATTATGTACTGTCTTGTGTCTTTAATATTTTGTCTTGTGTCTAATGTCTTACCTCTACCTCGTTGGTTCCTGCAAAATATCTATAAACTCACTGCTGGCATTTTCCATTTTATTTGCCATTCTGTTTACCTGTGTATCTAAATAACTGTAACCTAAATATGCAAGCATACCAATAATTAAACCGCTGGCAGATGTGATCAGTTTTATATACATCGCATCTGCAATCTGGCTGATGGAAGGATTGCTGATGGTAGCAAATTCTTTTAATAAAATAACAAGCCCCACGATTGTTCCAACAAAACCAAATAAGGGTGCTATACGTGCAATTACAGACAGTATGGTAATATTTTTTTCCATTTTATATAACTCAAGTTTGCCAACATTTTCCATACTTTTTTCAATGGCATCAATAGGCTTTCCTAACCGCTGTATCCCTTTATCAATCATTCTGCTTACCGGATTATCTTTATTTTTTGCAAGACTTCTCGCCGCCGAAACATTGCCACCTGTAATCTGGTCTCTTATAATACTCATAAAATTTTCATCAGCTACATTGGCTTTTTTTATCACCAATAATCTTTCAATAAAAACATATACCGCAAGTGCAAATAAAATTCCAAGTGGAATCATTATCGGTCCGCCTTTGCTCAACATACCAATAACAGATTCTGATTTTGCGGCAGAAGCAGCCACTGCCGCTGTACTGTCTACCTGTAAAAAAATATCAAACATATTTTGAAGAGTTATTTAGATGTTATCTTAGTAGATTAACTAATCCTTTTGCAATTAAATGAAATTAAAATAGAAATGAGCAAAAGAAATTGTTAATCTGCAAAAAATAAAAATGCCCCGTTTAAAAAACGGAGCACATTATTAGCGGTTATAAAAACTATTTATTATCCTGCAATTGTTGCATGGCCATTATCTGTCTCATTGTTTTTTCCATTCCATCGCTGCTTCCATCAAGAAAAATTACATTTCCTTTTCCATATTCAGCAAAATTTTTGATAGCTTCTACCCACATGCTGAATAAAATCACATTTGTATCAAGGTTAGCCTGTTTCATTTCTGTTGCTGCCTGGCTCATTCCCTTTGCTACTTCTTCGCGGAACAGCGCTACGCCCTGTCCACGCAATTGTGCAGCCTGTCTTTCAGCTTCAGCAGCAATTTTAATAGCATTACCTTCTGCTTCTGCTGCTTTTGTTTTTGTAATTAATAGTGCCTGCCCTTCATTTTCTGCTGCTGCTTTTAAATTATTACTGGCCACCACTTTGCTCATGCTCATTATAATAGCTTCGTCAAAGGTGATGTCATTTATCTGCAGATCCTGCAAATGATAACCCCAACTTTCCAATGCAACATCAACCTGCTCTTTTACATTTTCAACAATATCTCTTCTTACATTTAAAACTTCAGCCTGCTTTTTTGTAGACACAAAAGCACGGATACTTCCTTCCACCGTTCTTATTAAAGCCTGCATTAAATCTTTATCGCTTATAAATTTAAATGCTACTTTCTGGATGGTATCTTCCTGTTCATTTTGCACAGAATACAACAGCATCGATTTAAAATAAACATTTGCCTGATCAATGGTTACTGCCTGAAATTCGAGTTCCACAGAACGGTTTTGAATACTTACTCTCTTAAAAATTTGATCAATAAAGGGAATTTTCCAGTTAAGCCCGGCACGCTTTATTCCTGCATATTTACCCAGCCGGGTTATTACCCCAATAGTGCCCTGGTTAATGGTAAACAGCCCACTGGAAATAATGGCTAAAATTGGAATGAGCCACCAATAATCTCTTAGTAAATCCATAATGCGTTGGTTTTTATTTTACAGCAAGGTAGGTAATAAACATCAATGATGAGTTTGATTAAATACATCAAATAGTTATGTTATTTTTGAAATAACTTAAATTTTTATTGATGAAAGTAGTAGGTTTTTCCTTTATAAAAGATGCAGTAAAAATGCAGTACCCAATAGTGGAAGCAATACAATCTATTTTACCATTATGTGATGAAGTTATTGTGGCGGTTGGGGCATCTACAGATGGCACAAGAGAACTTGTAGCAAACATTGATAACAAAGTAAAGATTATAGACACTGAATGGGACTTTACATTGAGTGCAAACGGAAAAGTGCTGGCTTCAGAAACCGATAAAGCATATAAACAAATACCTGCAGATGCTGATTGGTGTATATATATACAGGGCGATGAAGTTTTACATGAAGATGGGTATGAAGAAATAAAAAAAGCCATGCATAAATTTAAAGATGATAAAAATGTTGATGGCCTTTTATTGAAATACCGTCATTTTTTTGGTTCGTATAACTATGTTGGTGTGGAAGCCCATTGGTACAGAAATGAAGTAAGAATAATAAAAAACAATAAAAATATTTACTCCTACAGGGATGCGCAAGGCTTTAGAAAGGATGATAACAAAAAACTGAATGTAAAAAAAATAAATGCTTATATCCATCACTATGGATGGGTGCAAAGCCCAGAGGTAATGAAATCGAAACAGGACTATAAAAATAAAATTTATCACAACGGCAAGTACGAGGAAAACAACTTAGTAGTGCCCGATGATTACGCTAACAGTCTGGTAAATGCATTAAAAATTTATGACCACACACACCCGAAGGTTATGCAGTGTCGTATTGACAATGTGCATTGGGTTTTTAATTACAACGAAACAAAAAATAAATTATCATTAAAAGATCATTTTAAAAATATAACAGAAAAGCTTTTTGGGGTAAGGTTGTTTGATTACAGGAATTACAAGGTTGTATAAAAATTATTAGCGTATCAATTTTGACATGTTCAATCTTACAACCCTTAAATTTATGCTGAATGGCTGCGGGATTGAAGTGAAAAGCCCACTATGCAGCGCAGCGAAATGAGGACTTGAAACGCAAAGCCCGAACCACTGATCCAAAAAGCTTTTCAGACCACAGCCCAAACAAATTCATAATCCCAAATTCCAAATTCCTTATTCCTTATTAACTCCTCTCCTCCCACACCATGCACAAATGCACGATTGTTTCCGCAGCTTTCATCATATCATTTACGCCAATCCACTCCTGTTTGCCGTGTATGTTTTGCATACCTGTAAAAATATTGGGGCAGGGCAAACTCATGTAACTTAAGCGGCTACCATCTGTTCCACCACGAATATTTTCCTGTATAACCGTTAGCCCACTGCGTTTAATGGCTTCAGCGGCATTTGCCACAACCTCTGGATGCTGGTTTAAAATTTCTTTCATATTTCTGTACTGCTCGGTTTGCATATACTCCATTGTTACACCCCCATATTTTGCAACCACAACTTCTGCAATTTTTTTTAGCCTGTTGTGGTGGCTGAGCAAACCTTCTCTTGTGTAATCTCTTACAATAAAACCGATGGTCGTTTTTTCTGCAATACCATTCAACGAAACCGGGTGCACAAAGCCCTCCCGCTTTTCTGTACTCTCAGGATTCCATTCATTTTTAGGCAATGCATCTAAAATTTCTCCGGCAATTTTTATAGCATTTTTTAATTTATTTTTTGCATAACCCGGGTGAGCAATTACGCCATTAATTGTAATGGTAGCACCATCTGCACTAAAGGATTCATCTTCCAAACTCCCCGCTTCTCCGCCATCTAAAGTGTAACCAAATTGTGCATCCACTTTTTGCATATCTATTTTTGCAACACCTTTTCCAACCTCTTCATCCGGCGTAAAAATGATTTTTATATCGCCATGTTTTATGATTGGATTATCCATTAAATATTGTGCAGCCTGCATAATAATTGATACACCGGCTTTGTCATCACCACCCAATAAAGTATTGCCACTTGCTGTAATAATATCGCCGCCAATTTGTGTTTTTAAATAAGGCGATTTTACAACGCTTAAAATTTGTGAAGCATCATCAGGCAATGTGATATCGGTGCCATCATAATTTTTATGCAAAATTGGTTTTACGTTTTTTCCGCTGCAATCAGGCGCTGTATCTACGTGTGAGCAAAAACAAACTGAAGGAATATTAAGTTTTTCGCTGTTGCCCGCTATGGTCGCATACACATAACCAAACTCATCCAGCTCTACATTTAAAAGCCCCATTGTTTGTAATTCTGCAGCCAATATTTTACTTAAATCTTTTTGTTTTTCAGTTGTAGGAAAACTGTTGCTTTCAGGATCGCTTTGCGTATCAATTTGCACATACCGCATAAATCTTTCTACCAAAGCTTCTTTATTTATCTGTATCATTTATTATTTTTTATGAATGTAAATTAATTACTGCTGTCATCTTTTAAGAAATTATTTTGGGGCTATCAACGGATAATCTTTTATCAGCTTTTGTTCCGGCTGTTGGTAGTAGTGCCGCAGACTAGCTTTATGATATTGAGGGTTTTTATTTGCGGCAGCTACTACTTTTTATCCGGTAGCCATTCAGCCATTAATCTTCTTTCAACTTTAATTGATAATTTATTATTTATATGCTGCTCACTTATTCCATGGGCTGCGTCCCGGGTTAAGTAAGGTTGAACACCTTCAGGATTCATTAAAACAAAAATACCCACATCATAAAATATGGGTATTTTAGATCACAAAAATTATTTAGGTATTGGAAACCCTATTCGGGTCATCCTTTTCCACCTCGTGGGGTAATAAAGAGGGTGAAATATTATTGATTAATTTCTATCAATTCAATATCAAAAACCAACTCTTTCCCTGCTAAAAAATGATTGGCATCTAAAATAACTATATCATCTTTTACTTCTTTTACCACAACAGGAAAAGGCTGCCCTTGTTCATCACTAAGGGTAAGCTGTTGACCAATTTCCAGCTTCATATCTGCAGGCACATTCTCTTTTGGAAACTCAATAATAGCAGTCTCATCTGTTTCGCCGTAGCCATCTTTTGCTACAATATTGATCGTTTTTTTATCACCTACTTTCATTCCCGGTAATGCAGCATCAAAACCTGCAATCATTTGCCCTGCTCCTACAGTAAATTCTAATGGATCTTTACCGATAGACGAATCGAATTGCTCACCTTTTGCTAGCTTACCTGTGTAATGCACTTTTACAACATCACCGCTTTTAACCTCTGCCATAATTTTATTATTTATATAATTATTTTATTTAATTGCAATTTAACTAATAACAACATGCAGTCATTTAAAAATATATCCCAACTTTATGAGATGAAGCTACAATTAATATTTATTGCCATTTTAGTAGTTATTAATATAAATGCCACAGCACAAAAGCAAAAAAGTAAGATTATTACAGGTGCTGATAGAATGGAAATTTATTTACCCTTACTTAAAGCAAAAAAAGTGGCTGTTTTTGCCAACCAAACAAGTACAGTTGCAAGCATACACTTAGTAGATACATTGGTAAAACGAGGAATAAATGTGGTAAAAATATTTAGCCCCGAACATGGCTTTAGAGGCACTGCAGATGCGGGCGAACATGTTGTAGATGGCATTGATAAAAAATCAGGATTACCTGTAATAAGTTTATACGGCAATCATAAAAAACCGACAGAAGATGATTTAAAAAATATTGATGTAGTCATTTTCGATATACAGGATATAGGCGTTCGGTTTTACACATTTATATCTTCATTGGAATATGTTTTAGAAGCCTGCTTGGAAAATAAAAAATCAATTTTAATTCTAGACAGACCGAATCCGAATGGGTTTTATGTTGATGGCCCGGTGTTAGAACCTTCTTTTAAAAGTTTTGTTGGAATGCAGGCTATTCCTATCGTGTATGGGATGACCGTGGGTGAATATGCGTTAATGCTAGCGGGACAAAACTTATTATCTGATAAGGCAAATAAAAATTATAGCTATAAAAAAAGTATTGAAAATACAGGTAATAGTTTTTTGGTAAGGGTAATTGCGTGCAAAAATTATGATCATAACAGCAAATATCAATTGCCTGTAAACCCATCTCCTAACCTTAGAGAAATGCAATCAATTTATTTGTACCCAAGCACCTGTTTTTTTGAAGGTACAGTTTTAAGTGAGGGCAGAGGAACAGATAAACCTTTTCAGATTTATGGACATCCTACATTGCCAAAAGATTTATTTTCGTTTACACCAAAGCCTAATGAAGGTGCTAAAAGTAGCAAATGTTTTAACCAGCTTTGTTACGGCTGGAACTTATCAGGGACTGTTGATGAAACTTTAAAAAAAGTAAATAACCGTATTCAATTAAAATATTTAATTGAGGCCTATAAACTGTTCCCGGGTAAAGACAGTTTTTTTCTTGCAAATAAGTTTTTTAATAAACTTGCAGGAAATGATATCCTAATGAGTCAAATAAAAAAAGGAAGGCCTGAAAAAGAAATCAGAAAAAGCTGGGAAAAAGATTTGATTAAATTTAAAGCAATGAGAAAAAAATATTTGTTGTATAGAGATTTTGAATAAAAGGTTCTCATTTTATAAACTCTCCCACATAAAGTTTCGGAGCTACCTTTACATTCATGGTTGATAATTTTAAAGATTTACGAATTGTTTTTATGGGTACGCCTGAGTTTGCTGTAGCAAGTTTAGATGCATTGGTAAATGCAGGTTGCAATATTGTGGGAGTTATAACTGCTCCTGATAAGCAGGCCGGCAGAGGTTTACAGCTTAAACAAAGTGCAGTTAAAAAATACGCAGTTCAAAATAACTTACATATCCTTCAACCTGAAAAATTAAAAGATCCTGCGTTTATTGAATCATTAAAAGAATTAAAAGCAGATGTGCAAACAGTTGTTGCATTCAGAATGCTGCCTGAAATTGTCTGGAATATGCCACCACTCGGCACCATAAATGTGCATGGTTCTTTACTGCCACAATATAGAGGTGCAGCGCCAATAAACTGGGCGGTAATAAACGGAGAAAAATTTACTGGTGTAACTACTTTTAAACTTCAGCAGGAAATTGATACCGGTAACATTTTGCTGTCAGAAAAAATAGCCATTGAAGAGAATGACAATGCCGGAACTGTGCATGATAAATTAAAAGAAGTGGGTGCAGCATTATTGGTGCAAACAATTAGGTTGCTAGCCGATGGTCAATTAAAGGAAATTCCACAACAAAATATTGTAGGCGAAATTAAACATGCACCAAAATTATTAACTGAAACAGGGAATATTGACTGGAATAAAAATGTACAAGAAATTTATTCTCTCATCCTTGGTTTATCGCCCTATCCTGCTGCATACACAAAACTTCATAATAAAATTCTGAAAATATTTGCGGTAGAAAAGTTATTAGATAAACCTGAGATTACGCCAGGTACAATTAAGACAGATGAAAAAAACTTCCTTCAATTTGCTGGCACAAATGGTTACATCAATGTTAAAACATTACAATTGGAAGGAAAGAAAAAAATGGAAATAAAGGAATTTCTAAGAGGATATAGATTTCTAAAACATTAACCTAAAGACCTGATCAATAATTTATCTTACAATTAAAGTTTGTGCTGTTATCCGTTCCCAAAGCTTCGGCAGCAGCACTGCTTATCCTTACATTTAATTCGTTATTTAGTTTTAAATCAGGAATAACATCAAGCACTTTTGCATATACAAATTTTCCATTTGCAGGGTTTGTAATTTTTACAATACTGTTTTGTTCAGCAGTATTGTGCAGGCAATAATATTTACCATCTTCCCAACCACTGGTACTTTTAAAAATACCTGCTGTACCACTTTCGCTTTTGCCAGTGTTATTAAACCCGGTTTTAAAAAAACCTTCTTTATTATTTAAACTTAAAGTTGATTTTTCAGGGACTACATCTTTGATCGTAGTTTTATCAAAAACATTATCCTTCTTTTCCACCACAACCATCATGTCTTTTTCTGCCGGCTTAGTAATAGGCTGTATAAGTTTTACAATTATTTGTTTATCAGCAATCTTTTCCTTTGCTGGAACCTGTGCAACATCAGCATTTGGTATTTTCGTTCCTTCCTTAGCAAATGCAGAAAGATCTTTTTTAACCTTTAAATATCCTACAATTAAATTTTGCCCTTTAGTAATATCGTCTGAGTTTAAATTATTCCATTTTTTTAACGACGCAACCGAAACCTTACCATATTGATTACTTACCTGAAAAAGCGTTTCATTGATATCCATCTTATGTAATACAGGGACTGCAATTTCATCTACAGCAATATTATTGGTTTGAGTAAAATTCACAGACTTTAAAGGCACTTTTATTATCTGCCCAATACTTAAGCCATTTTCCAATGAAAGCTTATTAAAGGGGGCAAGTTCCTTCGGACTTATATTGTAAAGCCTGCCAATACTGTAAAAGTTTTCTTTAGGAGCAGCTGTATGATTCACATAAATATTAGCACCGGTACCTTCTATCATTATAGAATTTTGCTGAGCTCTCACAAAAAGGGGAATAGATAATAATATTAAAATGAATTTTTTCATAACTTATAAAATATTAATAATTCGAGAAGATTAGTTTTTTAGTAACACTACAAAGATGCAAAATTCGTTGCACAAAATCACTTTATTACTTGTTAAGAATTCGAAATTCTTAAGGATAATGATTGTCGAATTTTCCCGGCAAAACTTTTACAAATCCAATGTATTTTCCATTGTTATTAAGCAAAGCCCAACCTTAAATGTCAGTTTTAATTTCAATTTTCTTTCTCCGAAGATAGTCCTGCGTCTGCATTAAAGAAACATCCGTAAGTTTAATTTGAATTTATACTATATAGCAAAATGCAAAATCATTTGCAGAAACTCTTCTTTTATAATAAGAATACTAATTTGAATACCTTCCATTTTTATCTTTATGGCAAACTGTAATATTTTCTGCAAGAAAACTTGCCCCTTGTTTTAATTACTTCGTTATTTACAAGCAAACCTTTTCAAAATATAATGGATTGTATTAATGTAAATTTTTCACCCGATGAAGCACAAAAATTCAATACCGGCATAGGTTTTGTAATTTTTGAATTTCCTTTAGCATTTCTTTCAAAAACATACACCTAGCGTCTGCACATAATATTTACCTCTATGAAAAAGTGAATCAGCAGTAAAAATGTAGTTTATTTAAATAATACTGATTTGTAATCCATCTTACATTTTCAGGCTTAAAATGAACAGCAGGGTTAAACTTTTTGGCTATATTAATTCATACGGGGAACATTTGCTCGCCTGATCCGTGCACTTCAATAAAATCTGTTTCATTAAACCCGTCAATCTTCTTTAAGAAATTATGAAGTAAATCAGGAAGTTAACTTTCACCTTGTAAAATAACAGTATTAAAAAAAATAATACTCGCTTTTGTTTTTGTAAGCCAAAATTATTTTTACTCTTCTGTTTTGTGCTCTGCCTTTTTCGGTGGCATTATCTGCAACAGGAAATGCTGATGCTCTTCCATAAGCAAAAATAATTTTATGAAGCTCAGGTAATGACTTCAAAAAATAGTTACGAACAGCTTCTGCCCTTTGGGTTGATAATATTGTATTTCGTTGCTGCGATCCTTTACTGTCGGTATGGCCCTCTACAGTTATTTTAACCACATTTTTTGTATATAAATTTAAAATCAGGCTGTCTAATAATTTTTTAAAAACAGGTTTTACTATCGATTCATCCGTCTCAAAAAAAACTCCCGGAACTGTTATTGTATCTGTCACTATTTCATTATTATTATCTACAAGTACAAGTTCTGTATGTCTAAAATTTTGTGCGTATAATTTTTCTAAATTTATTTTATAATCTGCACAAATGGGTTGTGATATTACAGGTTTAAAAACGACATCATCAATAAAATAAAAAACATCTCCTCCTTTATTCATTCTCTGGCTAGGCGAAAAATTAAACTTTTCTTTAGCCAGATTACCGATTAAACAAAATTTTTCTTCCCCGGTTGCTTTGTATATTTTTTCTACATAATTCCATCCACTCAATTCATTAACAATGTCGTCCTTGGAAATATGAATAGATGCTTTTACAGAATCCTTAGAAAAATTTACAGAGGTAAATTCATTTTCTCTGAAATAAAAATCCATCCCGAAAAAAGTATTACCGGCAGTATTTACATAAAAAGAAAGTTTATAATCCTTTCCTTTTTGCAATTGGCAACAAAACATGGTATAAACAAACTGCCTTTTTTTTTGAGGATCGTAAATGTTTTCTATTGGCAATATCAGCAGATCTTTTCCACCAAAGGGTTTGGGAACTACGTTTGGTGTAAAAAGCGGTGTGGCCGAGGGCTTGATATAAAACCAAGCTTCCGATGCGCAATCCTGATGATATTCAGTACAGTTATTCAACTGCTCGAAATCTGCATTGGCAAAAAGATTTTGTCCCTTTATATTTAGTCCAAAACAAAAAAATAAAAAAACAACTAATACCAATTTTAAAAAAGGGGGCGTTTTAATAAAATTTATATTACTCAAAAGAAAATAATGACCTTCCTGAACCATATATAAAATTACAAACCAAAATGTTATGTAAAACCCAAATGAATTTTATGTTGCTTTTACTTCTGCACACAGATCCTGCAATACTTTTTTTGCATCTCCAAATAACATAGAAGTTTTTGGCTGATAAAAAAGTGCATTTTCAATTCCAGCATAGCCCGGCTTCATACTCCGTTTGTTTACAATCACGTTTTTTGCATCTTCTACTTCTAAAATAGGCATTCCATAAATTGGTGATGCTGGATCATTTTTTGCTGCAGGGTTCACAACATCGTTTGCACCTAAAATCAGCACTACATCTGTAGTTTTAAAATTATTGTTTGCGTCTTCCATTTCTTCTAACTTTTCGTAATCCACATCAGCTTCTGCTAAAAGAACATTCATGTGCCCGGGCATACGACCTGCTACCGGATGTATTGCATAAGAAACCTCTACCCCTTTATCTGTAAGGATTTTTTCCAACTCATGACAGGCATGTTGAGCCTGCGCTACAGCCAAACCATAACCGGGTACAATTACTACTTTTTTTGCATAACTCATCAGCATAGCTGCATCGCTTGTTGATACTTCTTTATAACTGCCTCCTTCTTGTGTAGAACCTCCGGCTGCATTACTGCCACCCCAGTTTCCAATAATTACATTCAGTAAACTTCTGTTCATTGCTTTGCACATTAATACAGTAAGTAAAGTCCCAGCGGCACCAACCAAAATTCCTCCCGTAAGCATAGCCTTATTGTTGTATAGAAAGCCGCCGCAAGCTGCAGCTACACCTGTTAAAGAGTTAAGCAAAGAAATTACAACAGGCATATCAGCACCGCCAATTGGCAGCACAAAAAATACTCCATATAAAATTGCCAGGCCGAATGTCACATAAAAAAATGTAGGTGCCATAGCAGGTTCTACAATGTAAGTAAGCACAGCACCGACTAAAATAATAAAGAATAAAACGAGGTTAAAAATATGTTGTCCTTTAAAACTGATATCTTTTTGCTTACCACTCAACTTTAAATAAGCGATAATGCTGCCCGCAAAAGAAATACTTCCTATAACCAATCCAAGAACGATTGCTATAAAATGCCCCAACGCAATTTCAGATCCGGCAATATGGTTAAATTCAATTAAAGAAATAAGCATGGCACATGCACCGCCCATCCCATTAAATAAACTCACCATTTCCGGCATTTGTGTCATTTTTACTTTGCGGGAACTTACAGCACCCAAAACTGCACCGATTATTAATGCGGCAAACATCCACAACAAATTTCCCAAGTGTTGCCCATTGGATGCTTGATATAAAAATACAGTTCCAAAAATAGCAAAGCTCATTCCTGCTGCAGCAATAAGATTCCCTTTGCGGGCAGATTCCGGACGGGATAACATTTTTAACCCTATGATGAAGGTCACCGAGGCTATTAAGTAAATGATGTTGAGTACAGATGAAAACATTTTTTATTTGATAATTTTTTATGGATAAATGATAATGCCTTAAACTCAGGTCTTTATCTTCTTATTTATTGGTTGATGTAACCTTATAACTTTTGCCAACGGCGAATACATTATTGCTTTTTTTTCTTAAACATTTCCAGCATCCGATCTGTTACAACAAAACCACCCACCACATTTAATGTTCCCAAAACGACTGCTAAAAAACCAAGTATCAGTGCCAGATAATTATCAGCTGCTGCTTCGCCCATTACTATTAGTGCTCCAATAACTACTACACCGTGTATTGCATTTGCTCCGCTCATTAAAGGTGTGTGAAGTACACTCGGTACACGACCAATAACTTCTATACCTAAAAAAATCATCAGAATAACCATATAGATTATTTGTTGATTTTCATCGAAAAAAGAAAAAATTTGTTGCATGATATTTAAAGAATTTAATAGAAATATTTTAAATTAAATTTTTGTTTATTTACACAGATAACAAAGACAACACTCTTTCGTTAGTAACTACTCCGCCATGAGCCACACAGGTACCTTTTACCAAATCGTCTTCAAAATTTAAATTTATTGCTCCCTCTTTGTTTATGATAAGCTGCAAAAAATTTAAAATATTTTTTCCGTATAACTTACTTGCGTCGCTTGGCATAGCAGCAGGAAGTGCAGAGTTTCCAACAATGGAAACCCCATTCACCACAACTGTTTCATCATTTTTGGTATAGGCAGTATTTCCACCCGTAGATGCTGCAAGATCAATAATAATAGAACCGCTTTTCATCCCGTCAATCATGTCTGCTGTAATTAAAATCGGTGCAGTTTTACCCGGTATTGCGGCAGTTGTAATAATTATATCACTTTTGGCAACACTCTCCGCAATTCTTGCTTTTTGGCGAGCCATAAATTCTGCAGATTGCTCAACGGCATAACCACCGGCACCGGCTGCATCAGCAGCTCCTTCTACTTCTACAAACTTTGCCCCCAGGCTCATTACTTCTTCTTTGACCTGCGGTCTCGTATCAAAAACTTCCACCACAGCGCCCAATCTTTTTGCGGTTGCAATTGCCTGTAAACCTGCAACACCTGCACCCAATATCAACATTTTTGCAGGCGGAATACTTCCTGCTGCGGTCATAAACATTGGAAAATATTTTGGGAATAAATTGGCCGCCAACAATACCGCTTTGTAACCTGCAATATTGGCCTGGCTACTAAGTACATCCATACTTTGTGCACGAGTGGTGCGTGGTAACATGTCGATGCTAAAAACGGTAAAATTTTTTTCGGCTAAAAATTTCGTTTGCTGTGCATTAAACAATGGCTGATAAAAACCAAAAAGAATTTTGCCTTTACATACTGCAATGTCTTCATTGCTAAGTGGGCTTATAGATAAAATAATATCTGAAGTTTGTAACACATCATTTCTTGAACCTATAGATGCACCGGCATTTTCATATTGATTGTTAGATGCAAATGCATTTATACCTGCATTATTTTCAATCATTACATCAACCAGTTGCTTTTTTAATAACAGAACATGTTCAGGTAATAGAGAGGCTCTTGTTTCTTTACCAGGTTCTTTTAAAACTCCAATCGTCATAAATATTAGTATTGATCGTAAGGTATGAAAAATTAAAATCGTATTACAAAATGTTGCTTCTCTTTAAAATTTTTTCCTAAAAATGCAATACCAATAAAAAACAAATCAAGGGTAAGCGTAACCTGTGTGTGTGCTTTTATGATTTCCCAGGCTTCTTCCATTTCTTTACTCCAATGTATATCGTCAAAAACAAAAATGGTTTCTTCATTTGCATTCAAAAGAATTTCTTCAAAGTATTTAAGGGTTGGCACTTTGCGATGATTGCCATCTAAAAAAACAAAATCAATTTTCTTATTGGATGATAAATACTCGGGTAAAGTATTATTGAAATCACCCTCAATAACGCCAATGTTTTTTAACCCCAATGATGAAAGGTTTACTCTTGCAATTGCAGCAATTTTAGCTGAACCCTCCATGGTTGTTACAGCTGCATTAGGTGCAGATGCTAAATATGATGATGTAGTTCCCAGTGAGGTCCCAAGTTCTAAAATATTTACTTTTTTATAATATTGAACGATTCTAAATAATAACTGGCTATACTTTTTAGATTTTAAGGAGGATGCTGCAATATGTTTTACAATTCTTTTTTTTATTTTAATAATAATTGAACCGGCACCAAAATCTTCTACCTGTATTACATTATTATTAATCAATAAATTTTGTCTTATTTTTTCAATTGGCTGATAACAGGGATATTCTTTTTTATCGGTTAATACATTTTTAATAAATTCAAAAACAAACGGAGAATGCACACCATGACCCTTCCCATTGGAAGCAATTATATAATATTTTAAATACTTTTTTATTAGTTGAAAAGGAGAATACAATTGCAGTATAAATTTAAAAATCACTTATTAATATCAGAAAATGTCATTTTCTTTTCCAAGTTTGAAAAGTCATATCAAATTTATTTTTCTCATCTGCTTTCACATATTTCTCAAAACAAATCTCCCAGGTATTAAAATCCATTTCAGGAAAAAAAGCATCTCCGTCTATAACAGTATGCACACGGGTTAAATAAACTCTGTCAGCAATTGGCAGTGTTTGTTTGTATATTTCTCCACCGCCGGTAATAAAAATTTCTTTGGCATTTGTTTCATTCGCCACTTTAATTGCCTCTTCAATACTTACTGTTGTTATAGTATTTTCGGCTTCCCAGTTTGGGTTTGTAGTTACAATAATATTTGTTCTTCCAGGCAAAGGTTTTCCTACTGATTCAAAAGTTTTTCTACCCATAATTACTGGCATTCCCCAGGTGGTATTTTTAAAAAATTTTAGATCTTCAGGTAAATGCCAGGGCATAACATTGGACTTCCCTATTGCATTGTTTTCAGATGCCGCCACTATTAAAGAGATCATGTAATCTTTTTTTATTTTATTGACACAAAGAATAACTCTTCAAAAAAGTCTTTTGTCTGTTATCTATTGTCTAAAATCATTTGTCTTGTTTATACTGCTACCGGTGCTTTTATACCTGGATGAGACTTGTAATGTAACAATTCAATATCTTCAAATTTAAAATTGAAAATATCTTTTACAGCAGGATTTAATTTTATTTGTGATAAACTTAAGCAAGTTCTTTCTAATTGCAATTTTGCCTGTTCAAAATGGTTGTTGTACAAATGTACATCTCCAAAACTATGGATAAAATCACCCAAATCCATATCACAGACCTGTGCAACCATTATGGTAAGTAATGCGTAAGATGCAATGTTGAAGGGTACTCCAAGAAAAATATCAGCACTACGCTGGTATAACTGGCAACTCAGTTTCCTTCTTCCATTTTCATCCGGCGAACTTGTATAAAACTGAAACAAACAATGACATGGCATTAATTTCATTTTTGGGAGATCGGCTACGTTCCACGCACTTATAATTATCCTCCGGCTGTCGGGGTTTGTTTTTAGCTGATGGATAGCATCCTTTACCTGATCTATTTCTACAGCATCTGCCGCTTCCCAACTTCTCCATTGTTTGCCGTAAACGGGACCTAAATCACCGTTCTGATCTGCCCATTCATCCCATATTTTTACATTGTTTTCTTTGAGATATGCAGTATTTGTTTCACCCTTTAAAAACCACAAGAGTTCATGTATGATGCTTCTCATGTGAACCTTTTTTGTAGTAACCAAAGGAAAACCTTCCACAAGGTTAAAACGCATCTGATATCCAAAGATACTGCGGGTTCCTGTGCCTGTTCTGTCACTTTTATCGGTTCCGTTTTCTAAAATATTTTTTAGCAAATAAAGGTATTGTTGCATGGCTGCAAAATAATACATTTCGGGGAAAGGACGGCAGACGACGGACGATAGACCAGAGTAAAAGTTCTAGAATTTATAAGTTTTTCCACTTTTAAAAGATGATAATTATGTAAGTGAATTTATAATTATGGTTTATCTGTTATCGGACGGAGTGCAGCAAGCATTCTAAAGTTCTACATTATTCATAGTCTGTTGTCTGTTGTCAATCGTCTGAGGTCTCTCTCTCAACTCGTACCTTTACAGCATGGACCAATTATTTTTTTATGAGCAGCTTTATATCTTTGCAAAAAATATTTTTTTAAAGATTGGCTGTTCACAAAAAGATGCAGCAATTGCTACAGAAACTTTACTGAGTGCAGATTTGAGAGGTGTGGACAGCCATGGGATTGCACGATTAAGCGGTTATGTCCGCCTTTGGGAAACGCAAAGGGTAAATGCCACACCTACTATAAAAATCATTCATGAAACGCCCTCAACAGCAGTTATTGATGGTGATGCCGGACTCGGCTTGGTAGTAGCACCATTTGCTATGCAGGTTGCCATTGAAAAAGCAAAAAATGTAGGTACAGGTTGGGTGAGCGTGCAAAACAGCAATCATTATGGCATTGCGGGTCACCATGCTATGATGGCTTTGCCGCATGATATGATAGGTATTTCTATGACGAATGCATCGGCATTAGTAGCACCAACTTTTAGCAGAGATAAAATGCTGGGCACAAATCCCATTGCAGTTGCAATACCTGCGGGAAGAGAGGCTGCATTTGTGGCTGATTTTGCTACTACAACTGCAGCCAATGGTAAACTCGAAATCCTTCAAAGAAAAAACAAAGCTGTTCCTGCGGGTTGGGTACAAACAAAAGAAGGAGGAGAAAGTATAAATGCACATGAGTTAAAAGATGGCGGCGCATTATTGCCCCTCGGTGGTAACAGGGAAGGCAGCAGCCACAAAGGTTATATGCTTGGCAGTATTGTCGATATTTTTTCAGGAGTTTTAAGTGGTGCAAATTATGGCCCATGGGTTCCTCCTTTTCCCGCATACATTCCGATTCCAGCAAATATGCCGGGTAAAGGTATCGGCCATTTTTTTGGTGCAATGCGTATAGATGCTTTTAGACCTGCAGAAGATTTTAAAAAAGATATGGACCAATGGATACAGGCTTTTAGAAATGCCACTCCTATAAATGAAAAAGAAAGAGTAATTATTCCAGGCGAGCCGGAAATGGCATTTGAGAAAGAGAGAAGATCAAATGGCATTCCTATAGGAAATTTGGTTGTAGAAAATTTAAAAGAACTTGGATTAAAGTTTAATGTTGCATGGTAAAATTATAATGATACACCAATTTTTTTGTAAATAAAACTCATCAGCCAAGCCGGACCAATCAGTAAAAACTGAATATCCTTTAAAAAAGAGGGTTTTTTACCTTCTATTTTATGTCCATAAAACTGTCCAACCCAAGCCAACACAAATATTATGACTGAAAGAAGCCACAGAGGCAAAATCCCACTATGCTCTATTAAATTAGCCAAGAGCATACAAACTGCGAGGTAAAAAAACATACCTATTGATAAACTCGGCGAAAGTGAAAAATAATAAATTAACGCAACCACACTTATTATTAAGCCGACATTTAGTTGATAATTGCCCATATAAAATGGAAGTTTAATAGCATACAACATTCCTAAAATAGAGAAAAAAATAACCGGAACACAAATCCAATGGATGAGTTTGTTGGTTTCGTTCTTGTGGCTTTCACCATATTCATTAAGCCAATCACTAATTGTTCTCATAGTTATTCTTTGCAGTTGAAAGTTAGTAATTCGTTAGAAAAAAAACTATTTTTTATACTTTACACAATAATATGATATATGAGTGCGTTTTAATAGTGGTTTTTCATAGGATATTGGATTAATACGGGCTGCGATTTCCATCACGGCCCCTTTTTTTGCTTGTAAACGAAAAAAGCATCCTAAAAGATGCTTTTGAAATATTCAGTATAAATGGTTTAGATGATCAACATTGAATCTCCATAACTGAAGAAACGATATTTATCTTTAATGGCTTTTTTATATGCCTCCATCATTAAATCATAACCTGCAAAAGCACAAGCCATAATTAATAAACTTGTTTTGGGCAAATGAAAATTGGTTACCAGAGAATCTGCTATATTAAAATTGTATGGTGGATGTATAAAATTATTCGTCCACCCTTCTGAAGGTTTTAGCATTTTTTGAGCGGTGTATGAAGTCTCCATTGCACGCATAGTGGTTGTACCGATGCTGCAAATTCTATGTTTTTTTTCAATTGCCTTATTTACAATTTCACAAGCAGTTTCATCAATCTTGTAATATTCAGCATCCATTTTATGTTTGCTTAGGTCTTCTACTTCAATTGGTCTAAAAGTTCCTAACCCTGTGTGTAAAGTAACTTCTGCGAAACGCACTCCTTTAATTTCCAGCCTTTTAATTAATTCCTTACTAAAATGCAGTCCCGCAGTTGGGGCAGCCACAGCACCTTCATGTTTTGCATAAACAGTCTGGTATCTTTCTTTATCTTCTTCTTCAGGCTTGCGCTTAATGTATTTTGGCAAAGGCGTTTCACCCATAAAGTCAAGCATAGTTCTAAATTCTTCTTCCGTACCATCCCATAAAAAACGGATAGTTCTGCCACGGCTTGTGGTATTGTCAATTACTTCTGCAACAAGCTCATCATTTTCACCAAAATAAAGTTTGTTACCAACCCTTATTTTACGTGCAGGATCAACAATTACATCCCATAATTTGTTTGTTTTGTTTAATTCACGCAAAAGAAAAACTTCAATCTTAGCTCCTGTTTTTTCTTTCCGACCATACATACGTGCAGGAAAAACTTTTGTGTTGTTTACTACAAACACATCTTTGTCGTCAAAATATTCCTGAATATCGTTGAAATGCCTGTTTTCTATATTGCCCGTTTTACGGTTTATCACCATCATACGGCTGTCTTCTCTGCGCTTGGAGGGGTTTTGTGCAATAAGATTTAATGGAAGATCGAATGTGAACTGTGATAATTTCATGCAGTAATAAATTTATAAATTGTTATTACATGCCGTGCAGAAAGAATTTCCGCTGAAAAAAAGCCTCATAAATGTAAAGGCACTTATCATGTTACGGCATGATTTTCTTAAAGTGGGCAAAAGTAAGGTTTTTAAGTGGAAATCAGTACTTCAATTTTGAATTTGGAATAGCATTTAGCAATTCTTTTGTATAGATCTGCGTTGGAGAAAAAATAACGTCATCAGCTGTACCCGATTCTATTATTTTACCGTTTTTCATCACCATTATTTTGTCGCTGATGTAATGTATTACCGCAAGGTTGTGCGATATAAAAATGGAAGTAAAATTGTGTGCCGCCTTTAAATCGTTAATTAAATTTAGCACCTGTGCCTGCACGCTCACATCAAGTGCAGAAACACTTTCATCGAAAATTAAAAAATTTGGTTCGAGTGCAAGCGCCCTTGCTATACAGATTCTTTGCCTTTGGCCGCCACTAAACTGGTGTGGAAATCTATTAAAAAAAGAAGTATTTAAATTTACTTCTTCCAACAAATGCATAGCTTTTTCCTTTCTGCTATTTTGGGTAGATGTTGGACTGTGAACTTTCATAGGTTCTGTAATGGCATCACCAATACTTAATCTTGGATTTAAAGAACCGTATGGATCCTGAAATACAATCTGTAATTCTTTTCTTATCAAACGCATTTCTGCATCCGTAGCTTTTGCAATATTTTTTTCTTTAAAATAAATATTCCCCGTTGTAGGTTTTATCAGGTTAAGAATTGCTCTCCCCAGGGTTGTTTTACCACAACCGCTTTCGCCAACTAACCCTACAGTTTCATTTTTATTTACAGTAAAACTCACATCATCTACTGCCTTGTATTCCGCTAAAGTTTTGCCAAAAATATTTTTCTTAGTGGGATAGCTGACACTCAAATTTTCAACCTTCAAAATAATTTCAGAGGAAGCAATTAAATTATCCACTGGTAATTCTTTTACGACCAAAATATTATCATTCAAATAATCTGCAATTACAGCCAAACGTGTGCCTTTGCTTTTTATTGTAGGCAAACATGCAAGCAAAGCTTTTGTATAAATATGTTGCGGAGTCGCCAATATTTGTTTAGCAATACCGGCCTCAACAATTTCTCCTTTGTACATTACTGCAATCTCATCTGCCACATCAGCTACCAATGAAAGATCATGCGTAATCAATAAAATACCCATTCCATTTTCTGCCTGTAATTTTTTAAGCAGCAACAAAATATTTTTCTGTACCCTAACATCTAATGCGGTAGTTGGTTCATCAGCTATAAGCAAAGCAGGGTTACAACTCATTGCCATTGCTATCATAACCCGCTGCTTTTGTCCCCCACTTATTTGGTGCGGATAACGATCAATCATTTGCTCAGGCATTGGCAATTCTACTTTTTTAAACAATTCAATTGTTGCTTCTTTTGCAGCTGCTTTAGTAATTTTTTTATGCAAGATCAAAGCTTCCATAACCTGTACTCCACATGTGTGTACAGGGTTTAAAGATGTCATTGGCTCCTGAAAAATCATAGCGATTTTGTTTCCACGAAGCTTTTGCATAGCAGGTACGAAAGAATTTAAAAGATCCTCGGTTGTAGTTCCGTCCTCACTAAAAAGCATATTACCGGAAAGCTTGGCCTGAGCAGGCAAAAGTTGTAAAAATGACAAAGCGGTTACAGATTTACCTGAACCGCTTTCTCCAATCAATGCTGTTATTTTACCCCTTGGTATATTGAAAGAAATATTTTTTACTGCATCTATAATTTTATCATCCTGTGCAAATGAAATACTCAAATTTTTTATTTGCACCAATGGCAACATGGGCAAAATATTAAAATTTTAAATGCCTTACCGTTAAACCATCATTCATCAATTGTTTTAATGAATCAATTCCGATTTTAAGATGACGCTCTACAAAATTTGCAGTCACAGATTTATCGCTTGCTTCTGTTTTTACACCTTCGGGCACCATCGGACTATCGCTTACAAGCAACAATGCCCCGGTTGGTATTTTATTGTAAAAACCTACTGTAAAAATTGTGGCGGTTTCCATATCTATTGCATATGCACGCACTTTTTGCAGGTATTCTTTAAACACTTCATCATGCTCCCACACTCTTCTGTTGGTTGTGTAACATACGCCTGTCCAATAATCCTGTTCATAATCTCTAATGGTGGTTGATATTGCTTTTTGCAGAGCAAAAGATGGCATTGCAGGAACTTCCGGTGGAAAATAATCATTGCTTGTTCCCTCACCTCTTATTGCTGCAATTGGCAAAATAAGATCTCCAATTTTATTACGTTTTTTTAACCCCCCACATTTACCTAAAAACAAAACTGCTTTGGGTTTTATGGCAGTAAGTAAATCCATAACAGTTGCAGCACCAGGGCTGCCCATTCCAAAATTTATGATGGTAATATTATTTGCAGTGGCGCATTGCATTGGTCTGTCAGGCGCAACTATTTCCACATTATTCCACTCTGCAAACATGGTTACATAATTACTAAAATTGGTTAGTAAAATATATTCTCCAAAATCTTTTACTGCCTGTCCGGTGTATCTCGGTAACCAATTGTCAACTATTTCTTCTTTTGATTTCATACGTTTTAATTCATTTAAAAATACGAGTTTTATTTTTAAAGTTAATATTGCAAACCTTTCAACTAAAGAGGTTTAAAGGAGATGACTACTTAGTTTACTACATTTACAGCAATGATTAACATTGTTTATCCTAAAATAAAACCCGCAATAAAAACCGAAAATAAAAAGGAATTTATTTTCTGTACTATTCGTAAACGATGGTTTATAATAACCCCGGAGGAATGGGTGAGACAAAATTTTTTATTGTTTTTAATTCATGTTTTACAATATCCTGCTTCTTTAATTGCAGTGGAAAAACAGCTGATTTTAGCAGAGTTAAAAAAACGGTTTGACATTGTTGTGTACAGGCATTCAATTCCATTTATGATTGTTGAATGCAAAGAAATGAGCGTACCGTTATCTGCACAAACCCTTGGGCAGATTTTAAATTACAACGCAAATATTCAGGCAGAAATTATGGTAGTAACAAATGGAATTTACTGTGCAGGGTTTCACAAAACAGGCAATGAGTTTATAGAAATAAATGAATTACCGGTATGGGGTAAGTTAGGAATTTGAGATGAGAGATTGGGATTGGAGATTTGGTGTTGTTATTAAGTGATTAATTTTATAATCCTTCATTCATAACTTCCCTAACCGCTTCCCAACCAATCATGGCTGTTTTTCTCTCACTTCCCCACATATATCCACCAAATAAACCAGTAGACTGTATAACCCTGTGGCATGGAATTAGATATGCCACCGGATTTTTACCAATAGCTGAACCTACTGCTCGTGTAGCTTTTGCGTTGTCTATCTCGCAGGCAATATGAGCGTACGTTCCCAATACTGCTTCCGGAATTTTCAGAAGTGCTTCCCAAACTTTTATTTGAAAGGCAGTACCTTTTATGTGAAGGTTTATTTTTTCAGCAGCATGGTTTTTCTGATTAAAAATTCCTATCACTTTTAAATGTATTTCTTCTATTGATTGAATGTAAGTGGCATGAGGAAATGATTGCATTAAATTCTTGATTGCGGTTTTTTCATCATCCAAAAAAGAAACATGGCAAATACCCTTTACCGTTGAAGCCACAATTATATTTCCAAAAATACTGTTTGCAAAACTGTATTTAATGAAGAGAGCTTCACCACCGTTTTTGTATTCGCCCGGTGTCATTCCTTCAATATTTACAAAAAGATCATGTAGTCGGCCGGTGCCTGAAAGTCCTGTTATTATTGCGGTATCAAATAATGTCGGAGGTTTGGCTGATGTGAAAATTTTGTTGGTGGATGAATTTCTCAACATCAATTTTGCATGAGAAACTGTAACGTACTGAACAAACTTTTTGGGACTAACACCTGCCCATGCTGTAAATAATTTTTGAAAATGTGCCGGACTAATATGAATTTGTCTGGCTAATTCTTCCAGACTCGGCTGCTCCGTAAATGTATGTTGCAAAATTTTTATAGCTTCGGCTATTCGGTTAAAATTTACCGAATCCATGGATGTAGCACTGGTTTTCCTCATACAGTAAAACTATTGAATTTTTATATTTTCATCAACCCGAAACATGCTGTAAAAATAAAAGCCCCGAAAATTTCGGGGCTTCAACATTATTATTAGTGCTTATGGGAAAATTCCTAATTCGCCATAGCTGGTAGCTACTTTGTTTATTGCATTTACATAAGCTGCAGTCCTCATATCCGGTATTTCAGGGTTTGATAACCAAATCTCCATGATTTCTCTTGTAGCTGTGATCATACTTTCTTCTAAACCACTATGAACTAAATCTACTTCTTCAGGACCATGCATAATGAATTTACGCTCACTCTCTTCTACTTTTTTGCCTGTTAGGGTTTCAATTTGAGAGAGAATATGTGTATTTAAATTTTCGGTAAACCGTTTTTCCATTCGGCCATAACGCACGTGACTAAGATTTTTTAACCACTCAAAATAACTAACTGTTACGCCACCTGCATTAAGGTACATATCCGGTACGCAAAGAATACCTTTTTGCTGAAACACTTCATCAGCCTCAGGTGTACAAGGACCATTTGCGGCTTCGCCGATTATTTTTGCTTTAATTCTCGGTGCATTTTCGCCGTTAATTACGTTTTCCAGTGCAGCCGGAATAAGTATGTCGCATTCCAATTCCAAAGCATCAGTATTTTTTGGAAGATTAGTTGCACCCGGAAAATTCAATATAGAACCCGTTGCTTTTCTATGTTGAAATACCTCTTCTTCATTTAATCCATCGGCATTCATAATTGCACCTTCGTATTCTGCAAGAGCAATAACTTTTGCGCCACCTTCTCTGAAGAATTTTGCTGAGTGATAACCAACATTTCCTAGGCCCTGAACAATTACTGTTTTATTTTTTATGCCAAGTTCAAGCCCTTGCTTTTTCATTATTTGAGTCATGTTACAAACTTCTCTTATGCCAAAAAAAACACCTAAACCGGTTGCTTCTGTACGTCCACGAACACCACCTTGTGTTACCGGTTTTCCGGTTACACATCCTGCAGCATCAATTTCGCCTGGCTTTAGTGATTGGTAAGTATCTACAATCCAGCTCATTTCCCTTGAACCGGTTCCGTAATCCGGTGCAGGTACATCTATACCGGGACCAATAAAATTTTTCTTAACTAATTCTGCAGTATAACGACGGGTAATTTTTTCCAGTTCGTAAACAGAATAATTTTTAGGATTTATTTTGATACCACCTTTACCACCACCAAACGGTACATTTACGATAGCACATTTGTATGTCATTAGAGATGCAAGTGCCATCACTTCATCCTGATTTACTTCATCGCTAAAACGAATTCCACCTTTACACGGAGTTTTGTGGTGACTGTGCTGCACACGGTATGCTTCAATAACTTCAATTGTACCATCATCTCTTTTTAATGGAAAACGCATTTGATAAACGCTGTTACACGCTTTTATCTGCTCTAAAATCCCCCGGTCAAATTTGGTGAATTTTGCAGCTTTGTCAAAGCTTCTTTCAACGCTTTGAAAGAAACTATAATTTTGATTAGAACTCATAAATTTGTTTTTTATTAGCGACCGTTGTTTATATAAAAGTATACGTATTTACTTATTAGTATTTATATAGATTAAAAACGTTTAAACTTCTTTCTCAATTTTTGACAATTTTCTGTCTAAAGAAAAAACATACAAAAAAAGTCCGACCAATATTGTAAGGCATACTGCTACTACTATATATATTTTGCCATTGCTTCTCATCGCATCTGCCATTTCTACTTTTTTAGCTTGTGCAAATGAAATTACATTCACGCAAAGTGCTGTACAGAGAAACAAGAAACGGACAGCAAAAAATTTGTGCTTATGCATTTAATATACTTTTATCTTTTAGTAACTGTATCCTGATTTTTAAAGTAGCAATCCAAACGCCAAGTAGAGTCCAGCCTATAACTGCGGGATAAAAAATTGCTCTCATTCCAATATCCATATCATTTTTATCTAATGCAGGATTACCACTTTCGCTGCCGGGTGCGCCTGGGTGTAAACTTCCTACTAGCCTTGGGATAATCCATATAGAAGGAAATAACATGGCAAACGCAAAGATGTTGTACACTGCACTTACACGTGAGCGTTTATCCATATCAGTAAACGAACCTCTCAAAACAAAATAGGCTCCATAAACAAGTAATGCAATTGCTGCCCCTATCAACTTTGGCTCTTTTAGCACACTTGCAAATGACTGGCCCTGATCGGTAATCCAGGTAACTGAAACCCACTCAACTCCGGTTATGTAACCAAGTATACCAAAAACGCAACCCAATGCTGCATAGTTAGATGCGTAAATATCGAAACGATGATTAAAATTTCTTAAATAACGAATGCTGTAAATAACACTTAAAATAAAAAGCGTCATCATTGCAAACCACATACAAACATGGAAATACATGTTTCTAATTGTTTCATTTAAAATTGGAAGGCGGGGAACTTTAAGTAAAAAACCTGCAATGATTGTATATGCAAGCAAAAGAAAAGACAATATTTTCCACCAGTTTTTCTTCAAAATACTTCTATTTTTTATTG